>WNFL01376485.1_pt2 | contig 25770 bp, 26 predicted proteins | sample 5400361 | NCBI WGS metagenome assembly WNFL01 (sample SAMN13153351, study PRJNA577476) | soil metagenome | isolation source: 40 cm soil on Douglas fir-dominated hillslope | place: USA:California | collected 2013-09-17
ACCTCTCCTCGAGCATCGAGGGCCAGGACGTCCTGATCGTCGAGGACATCATCGACACGGGGCTCACGCTGAACTACCTCGTCCGCTACCTGCGCGGCAAGAACCCGGCGTCGCTCCGGATCTGCACCCTCCTCGACAAGCCAGCCCGCCGACTCGTCGAGATCGACGTCGACTACATCGGCTTCACGATCCCGGACCGCTTCGTCGTGGGCTACGGGCTCGACTATGGTGACCTCTACCGGAACCTCCGCTTCGTCGGCGTGCTCCGGCCCGAGGTCTATTCCGGCGAATCATGACGATGCATCGCCGGATCGTGCCGCGGTCGCGGCTCCTCGCCGCGCTCGGCGCGATCGTCGCGATCGTCGGCTGCGTGCTGCCGTGGTGGACGGTCGGTGGAGCGGACGGCCTGCCGCTGCGGAGCGGCAACGCGTTCGCGTCCTACGGGATCCTCGTGTTCGCGGCCTCGATCGCGACACTCGCTCTCGTCACGCTGCCGTTTGCCTCAGAGCGGCCGGTCAGCGTGGATCGCTGGCCGAGCTACGCGCTCATCGCGGCGGTGGGCTGGCTGGGCTTCGGTGCCAGGCTCCTCGACCTGTTCCTCGTCCGGGCGTTCGCATTCCGGGAGCCGACCGACGCGTTGACCCGGATCCCGGGCCTGTGGGTCGCCTTCGTCGGGCTTGCGATCCTGGCGCGGGCGACGTTCGAGATGGTCCGCGAACCGCGCCTGCGCTGACCAGGCGCCATCGAGCCGGCTACGCGCCGAGGTAGGCCTTCTTGACGTCGGGGTTGTCGGCCAGCTGGGCCGAGTCCGCGGTCAGGACGATCTCGCCGGTCTGGAGGATGTAGCCGCGGCGGGCGATCCCAAGGGCCATGAGCGCGTTCTGCTCGACGAGGAGGACCGTCGTCCCCTCGGCGTTGATGTCCTGGATGATCTTGAAGATCTGCTCGACCAGGATCGGGGCGAGCCCCATCGACGGCTCGTCGAGGAGCAGGAGCTTGGGATGGGCCATGAGCGCCCGGCCGATCGCGAGCATCTGCTGCTCGCCACCCGAGAGCGTCCCCGCGAGCTGGGTTCGCCGTTCCAGCAGCCGCGGGAACAACGAAAAGACATGATCGAAGTCGGCGTTGACCTCGGGGCCCTTCTTGCGCTGGAACGCGCCCATCTCGAGGTTCTCCTGGACCGACATCCGGGGGAACACCCGCCGGCCCTCTGGCGACTGGCAGATCCCGAGGCTGACGACCGCGTCGGCCCGCAGGCCGTCGATCCGCTGGCCATCGAACCAGATCTCGCCGCTGCGGGGGCGGAGCAGGCCCGAGATCGTCTTGAGCGTGGTCGACTTGCCGGCGCCGTTCGCGCCGATCAGGGTGACGATCTCGCCCGGCTCGACGTGGAGGCTGACCCCGGTCAGGGCGTGGATGTTGCCGTAGTACGCGTGGACGTCCTTGAGCTCGAGGATCGGGGCCATCGTCAGCCGTGCCCCGCGGCGCCGCGGCCGAGATAGGCCTCGATGACCTTGGGGTCCGCCCGGACGTCGGCCGGCGAGCCCTCCGCGATCTTCTCGCCGTGGTCGAGGACGGTGACCCGCTCGCTGATGCCCATGACGACCTTCATGTCGTGCTCGATGAGGAGGACCGTCAGGCCGAGCTGGTCGCGCATCTGTCGAACGAACGCGGTCAGCTCGCCGGTCTCGTTCGGGTTCATCCCGGCCGTCGGCTCGTCGAGCAGGAGGAGCTTGCAGCCGGTCGCCAGGGCCCGCGCGATCTCGAGCCGCCGCTGGTCGCCGTACGGCAGGTTCCGGGCGTAGTCGTTCTCGCGGTCCTCGAGATGGACGAGGTTGAGCAGCTCGCGGGCTCGGTCGAGCGCCCGACGTTCCTCGCGCATGATCGACGGGGAGTGGACGATTGCGTCCCACCAGTGGCCCTTGAGGGTGTGGTGGAGGCCGACGAGGACGTTCTCGAGCGCGGTCATGTTGCCGAAGAGCCGGATGTTCTGGAATGTCCGGCCGATCCCTGCCCGGACGACCTCGTGCGGCTTCGAGTACGTGATGTCCCGGCCGTCGAAGGTGATCTTGCCTTCGGTGGCCGTGTACAGCCCGGTGATCATGTTGAAGAAGGTCGTCTTGCCCGCGCCGTTCGGACCGATCAGGCTGACGATCGCGCCGGTCGGGATCGTGAAGTTGATGTCGGAGACCGCGACCAGGCCGCCGAACCGCTTCGTGACGTGCTCGGCATTGAGGATGATCTCGCCGCCCGACGCGGCGTCCATCGGCGCGGCCATCGCGGCGGTCATGCCGGCTTGCCGCCGTCGGGCTCGCCGGGCAGCGACCCTTCTTCCTTCTCCTCGAACTCGGTGGCGGCCTCGGCCTGCTCTGAGTCGGCGGCGAAGGTCGCGTCGCTCGAGATGCCCTCGCCATGGAGCTCGGCTTTCCGGGCGGCGAAGGGTAGGAGGCCCTCGGGTCTGAAGATCATCATGAAGACGAGGATGATCCCGTACAGGAGGTAGTTGAACGAGGTCAGGGTGAAGTTGGCGAGGATGTCGCCGAAGATCGGGACGCCCCGAATCGCGTTGCCGACGGCCTGGACTGGCTGGTCGACGAAGCCCCCGAGGAACGGCAGCAGGGCGTCGTTGATGTAGATCAGGGTGAACGCCCCAAGGACGACTCCCCGAAGACTGCCGATCCCGCCGAGGATGATCATGATCAGGATCGTGATCGAGATATTGAAGTTGAAGGATTCGGGGAACACGGCCGTCGAGTAGGACCCGAAGAACGCGCCGGTGAAACCGGAGAAGCTGGCCCCGAGGCCGAACGCGAGCAGCTTCGTCGAGACCGTGTCGATGCCCATGCTCGCGGCCGCGAGCTCGTCCTCGCGGATCGCCATCCAGGCCCGGCCGAGGCGGCTGTCGCGGAGGCGGACGCAGACGAGGAAGACGAGCAGGAGCAGCGACAGGATCAGGAAGAACGAGGCGGTCGGGTTCGCGTTCGAGAAGATCAGCCTGTCGCCCCATGGGCCGGGAATCGGCAGGATCGGCGGATCGATCGGATTCACCCCGATGTTGCCGCCCGTGATGCTCGTGTTCGGCCCGATGAGCCGCGTCTGGGGCAGCAGGATGATGTCGTTGGCCAGGAGCTTGATGCCCGCGATCGTCGATGGAATCGTCAGCCCGATGTCGAGGTTCACCGAATCGAGGTTGCGGGCCAGGCGGGGCAGGATCTCGCCGAAGCCGAGGGTCACGATCGCGAGGTAATCGCCGCGGAGCCGGAGGGTCGGCGCGCCGAGGAGGACGCCAGCCGTCGCGGCGACGACGACCCCGATCGGGGCCACGAACCACCAGGCCACATGGATGTTGAACAGCGGCGACGCGAGGACGGCGGTCGTGTACGCACCGAAGACGTAGAAGGCCACGTACCCGAGGTCCAGCAGTCCGGCGAACCCGACGACGATGTTCAGGCCGAGCGCCAGGATCGCGTAGTAGCACATGACGATGATGTTGTTGACGCTCGGCAGCGGGATCGCGTGCATGAGGTCGCCGATGCCGGGGCTGTTCCGAAGGTCGATGAAGAACGCGCTGTAGAGCATCGAGAAGAGCAGCAGCGCGACGACGATCCACTTCTGGTTGCGTTGCTCCCGCAGCGCGTCCACCAGTCGCCGCCGCGACCCGCCTCGGAGATCGGTGGTCACGGCCATCTCAGGCGCGCTCGCTCTGGGCCGAGCCGAAGAGGCCGGTCGGCTTGAAGATCAGGACCACGACCAGGAGGCCGAAGACGACGACCTCCTGCCAGCGCGGGTCGATGTAGTAGGCATTCAGGCTGATCATGATCCCGAGGATGATGCCGCCGACCGCGGCGCCCTTCAGGTTGCCGATCCCGCCGAAGACCGCGGCGGTGAACGCCTGCAGGCCGAACGGCGTGCCGTAGAACCACCACGCCTGGCCGTTATAGAGGGCGACGACCAGGCCGGCTCCACCGGCGAGCGCCCCGGCCAGGAGGAACGTCAGCGAGATCGTCCGGTCGACGTTGATGCCCATGAGGCCGGCCGCCTCGCGGTCCTGGGCCACGGCCCGCATCGCCTTGCCCTGGCGGGTGTTCGCGACGAACCAGACGAGGGCGAAGAGCAGCGGGATCGTGATCGCCGTCACGAAGATGTGGCTGAACTTGATGTGAATCTCGCCGAAGAGGACGAATACGTCGGCGGACGACAGGATGCTCGGGCTGGACCCCTGGACCAGCGAGACCGGCGAGGCCCCCAGGACCTTCTGGCCGGCGTTCTGGAGGATGAATGACATGCCGATCGCCGAGATCAGCGTCGCCACCGTGGGCGCTCGGCGGAGTGGCCGATACGCGTAGCGCTCGATGCCGGCATTCAGGAGGGCCGTGAGGACCATCGTGATCGGCAGCGTCAGCGCGAGCCACAGGATGATCTGGGCGATCGGCGCCGCCCCCGAGATGGGGAGGCCGGCTGCCTTGAAGATCGCCACCGACTCATACGCGAGGAGCGATCCGAGCATGAACACGTCGCCGTTGGCGAAGTTGATCAGCTGCAGGATGCCGTAGACGAGGGTGTAGCCCAGGGCGATGAGGGCGATGATCATGCCCTGGAAGATCCCGATCGAGAAGACGTTGCCGCAGACCGTCAGGCTGGCGGTGCAGCCGCCCCAGATCGGGACATCCTTGCCCCAGAGGGCCAGGAACAGGGCAACGACGAGCACGACGATGACGGCCCGGACCCGACTTCGGGTCTCCCGTCCCTCTCGAACGCGAGCTGCGTCCGTCATGCCCTCGCTCCCTGTATGGGGGAGTCCTCCCCGAGGACGATAGATGTGACGAGGCCGGCCGCCGGTGGCGGCCGGCCTCGTCGTTACCGGTGCTTCTTCAGGACCTCAGCCTAACCGCCGAGGACCTTGTTGAAGACGAACTTGCCACCCGTGACGACGGTCCCCGAGAAGATCTTCAGGGAGGTGTCGCCATTGGCGTCGAACGACCAGGTGCCAAGAACGCCCTTGAAGTCCTTGGTCGCGGCGAGCGCATCGAGGATCCCCTTGCGGAGAGCCTTGACATCCTTCGCCCCAGCCTTGGACGCGGTCGTGATCGCGGCGACCAACACGTTCGCGGCCTCGTAGCCGTAGATCGTGTAGACCTCGAGATCACTGCTGTACTTGGCCTTGTAGTCGTCGCGGAACTTCGCCGCGTCGCCGGTGTACTGGTCGGCCGTCGTGCCACCGAAGGTCAGGTAGCTGCCTTCAGCCGCCGCGCCAGCCGCGGTCAGGAATGCATCCTCGTAGATGCCGTCCGGGCCCATCAGCTTGACAGTCGGCATGGCCTCGCGGAGGTCCTTCCAGAGCTGCCCGGCGTTGTTCTGGGTGATGCCGCCGTAGTAGACGAGGTCCGGGCCAGTCGCCGCGATCTTGGCCGCGAGGGCCTTGAAGTCGGTCGACGTGCCGGGGGCCTGGTCATGGCCGAGGACGGTCAGGCCATCGGTCTTGGCCGAAGCCTCGAACACGTCGGCAATGCCCTTGCCGTAGATCTCGGTGTCGTCGATGACGTACACCTTGGTCGCGCCAAGATCCTTGGCCCAACCGGCGCCGACATCGCCCTGCAGGTCGTCAGCAGGCACGACGCGGTAGTAGTTGTGCTGGCAGCCGTTCGGGTAGTACTTGCCGGGCTCGTCAGCCGTGCCCTTGCCGGGCTTGGTGAGACCGGGGTACGTGTTCGCCGGGCTGATCATCGGGATGCCAGCGGCGCAGAGCACCGGGATCACGATCTTGGCAGCGCCGGAGTTGAACGTCCCGATGTAGGCCGCGAGGTCAGCCGTGGTCGACGCTTCCGTCGCGAGGGCAGTCGCCTGCTCCTGGGTCCACTTGCCGGCCGCTGCGGTCGAGTCGTCGCGGTCGCTGTACTTGATCGTCCAGCCGTCGACGACGTTGTTGACCGAATCGAGCTTGAACTTGATCGCGTTGACGATCGTGTCCGTCTGGCCCTTGCTCGAACCCTGGCGGGGGAGCTCGCTCCAGATCTGAATGGTGCCCTTGCTGGATCCGCCGCCCGTGTTACCGCAGGCAGAGAACGCCAGGACCGCCACCGTGGCGAGGGCCCCCAGTTTGCTGAGCTTCATGCATCTCCTCCTCAAACGATCGCCCCGAGGTCCGGAGCGATCCCCGGTCGGACCGCCTGCTCAACCCGACAGCCGTCCCACGATCCGCTGCCGGCGCCCGGGCCGTGGTCCTTGTTTCGAGGGTGCCTCGTGCGAGGTACGATCGACTGGACGCAGGGCTGGAGGTGCGCGGCGGCTGCGATTCGTCAGGCCGGCTCCGGGCAGCGCGCAGGTTGCCGCCGAAGCGATGCCGTATGATAGGGCTCGGCGCACCGATTGCAACACCGGTCGTTCGCCACCCGGGACGGTTCAGGAGCGATCATCGCTCACCCCCCGTGCGGCTCGGCGGACCCGGCAACGGTCGACCCCAAATTTCCTCGAGGGAGCACACCGGCGCGTGGAGTACAGGGTCCGAGCGGCCCGGATCACCGATGTCGATCGGATCGTCGCGTTGAGCGGCGACCGATTGAGTGATCGCGTGTCCGGTCAGCCATCGGCCGCCGACCTCCTGCGCCAGCTGGTCTTCCTGCCTCACGCGACGTTCCTCGTCGCCGAGCGAAAGCGTGACCTCGTGGGCGGAGCCGTCCTGGCCATCCGCCCGTCAGTTCGAGCCGGCGGCTTCGTCGGCACGATCGACCTCCTCGTCGTCGATCCGACGGCCGAGGTGGACGAGGTGACCGCCGAGCTCATCGGCGAGGCCCTTCGATCGGCCTCCAACAAGGGCTGTGCCACGGTCGAGGCATCACAGCCGGACGACCCAGCGGAGCGGACCCGCTGGGAGCGCCAGGGATTCACCGAACAAGGTCCGCACATCGGACGCGCCGTCGCCCCCGCGGGGCCTCGAGCGCGATGACCGTGGCAGCCGCCGGGCCTGGCCCGTCGCGGCGCCACATGGAATAGGAGTACCAGTGAGCAAGAACGTCGCCGTCTTCGTTGACGTGGCGAACATCTTCTACGCGGCCAAGGCGGCCGGCGTGGATATCGACTACGTCACGCTTCTGAAGGCGAGCAGCGCCGGCAGGGATCTCGTGCGCGCATACGCGTACACGGGCCTCGATCCGGACAATGAGAACCAGCGCAACTTCCACGAGTTCCTGCGCCGCCACGGCTACAAGGTCGTGAGCAAGGACATTCGGAAGTACGGCGATGGCAAGGTCAAGGCGAACCTCGACATCGAGCTCGTCGTCGACATGATGAAGACCGCCCGGAACCTCGATATCGCGATCGTCATCTCGGGCGATGGCGACTTTGCGCCGGCCATCCGCGCCGTCCAGGAGATGGGCGTCCGCGTCGAGGTCGTGAGCTTCCGCGGCAACACGTCGTCCGACCTGATCGACGTCGCCGACCAGTTCACGGACATCACCCAGATCGCGAAGGTCGAGAAGGGCTCGTCCCGATCCGGCCGCCGCGTCGCGGACGATGACGAGGACCTGTCGATGACGGAGGTCCCGGACAAGCAGTCCGAGGGCACCGGCGAGCCGCGTCGCGGCCGCGGCAGCCGGGGACGCACCACCCGCACGACGACCGAGACGACCACGCCGACTGGCCGGACCCGACGTGCCCCCGCGGCCCCCAGGGTCGCTGCCGCTGCCGCGGCTGTCGGCGACGTGCCGCTCGTCGTGCTCCCGGGCGAGAAGCTGTCGCGTGTCGCGGCCGCACCGCTGGCCCGCGACACGGATGACGAGACCGAGGATCTGATCGATGCCGAGATCGGCGCCGATGGTGGCGCCGCCGGCTTCGAGTCGGCCGAGGACGGGGCTCGCCGGCGCCGGCGACGCCGCGGTGGCCGCGGTCGCGGTCGCGGTCGACGTGAAGACGGGCTGCCGGAGGGCGCCGGCGAGGGGCCGGCCGTGGCAGCTGCAGGCGAAGACGGGGATGACGACGACTTCGAGGCGCCCGTCGTCTCGCCGCGCCGTCCCGCCGCGTCCACATTCGGCTCGGTCTGGGATTCCCAGATCGGGGTTCCCGGGACAGCTGCGGCCGCAGCGGGTGGTCGCCAGGCCCGCGTCGAGGAAGACGAGGATCTCGACGAGCCGCCGATCCCCGAGTACCTCATTGCCGAACGCCGGCAGCGCGACGCGGCTCGTCCGGGGCGCGGTGGCGTCAATCGCGGCGGTCGCGGCGGTGCCTATGCCGCGGCGATGGACCGCGAGCGGTTCGGAGGCGGTCGCGGCAGCACGATGAGCCGCTTCGATCAGGGCGCACCGCGTCGCGACGCACCGCTCCGGCGTGACGGCGGCCCGAACCGGATCGACCGGCCGGACCGCGCGCCATTCCGACCGGACAGCCGGCCGGCCCCGCGACCCGTCAACAGCGACGAGCCGTGGAGCGAGGTTCCGCCGGAGCTCGAGGCCATGCTTCGGGCGCAGCTCGCGTCCGGTGGCCGCAACCGAGCGGCCGGCAGCGGCGGTCCGGCATCCGAGCGTCGGCCGGCGCCCACGCCGACGACGCAGCCGGAGCGTGCGCCGACCCAGGCCGATGCGGCCCCCGCTGCGGCTCGACCGGCTCGACGTGGCTCCCGAGCCGCGACCCAGGCAGTCGCGTCCACGGGCGATGCGCCGACGGGCGAGACGGCCGACGCCGCAGCGCCCAGGCGACGCCCGACCCGGACGACGAAACCGGCGGCGGAGGCATCGAGCGACGCGGCGCCGAAGAAGGCCGCCACGCGCTCGACGGCCAAGGCCCCGACGACGACCCGAAGTCGGGCCAAGGCGGCTCCGGCCGCTGATTCGGGTCCGGCGGCGGGCAGCGATGGTGCCGCTGGCGCCACCGCCGCGCCGAGGCGCCGAACCCGGAAGACCACCGACGCCTCGGCCTGAACCAGGCGCTCCGCGTGGTGTGAACGGCTTCCTGACTCGAGGCCAGCCTGCCGCGGTCACGGCCCTCAGGGGGATGCTCGCCTCGGGCGTCCCCCACGCGATCCTCCTCGCGGGCCCTGCGGGCGTCGGCAAGACCACCCTCGCGCTGGATCTCGCGGCGGCCCTGCTCTGCGTCGATCCCGACCCGGCTGCCCGACCGTGCCGGGTGTGCCGGGGCTGTCGCGCCCTCGAGCACGGCAATCACCCTGATCTCCACCGGCTCGCGCCGGTCGGCGCCGGGGCGATCATCCCGATCGGCGGCGGTGATCAGCGCGGGGTTCGCGATCTCGTGGGTGAGCTGGCCCTCATGCCGGTCGAGGGCGGGGCGCGCGTCGCGATCATCGAGGCCGCCGAGCGGATGACCGAGGACGCCCAGTCGGCGCTTCTCAAGACCCTCGAGGAGCCGCCCCGAGGGACGGTCCTCATCCTGTGCGCCGAGGACGACGAGCGACTCCTGCCGACAATCCGGTCGCGCTGCGTGAAGCTCCGCCTCGGCCCCCTCTCGGTTCGCGCCATCGAGGAGCTCCTCGTGGAGCGCGGCGCGACCGATGCTCCGGATGCGGCTCGCCTCGGGCGTTTGAGCGCCGGGCGACCGGGCGTCGCCCTCGCCCTGGCGGCCGCACCGGACGCGGTCCGGCTCCGCAGCGAGATCGCTCGAACCCTCCTCGATCTCCTCGCCGAGACGCGAAGCGGTCGCCTCCTCGGGATTCGCGACCTCGCCACGCGCGCCGCCGAGCTCGTCCGCGCCCTGGAACCGGCACGGACGGCCACGGCCGCGGCGCGCGGAGCGATGCGCGGACGCGGTCGCGGCCCCGCCGCGGCTACCGGCCCGAGCGCGGACGCCGAGGAGCCGGCGATGGCGGACGAGCCCCAGGCGCCGACGCGGGTCCCGGCGGCCGAGCGACGCGCCGCGGCGCTGGCCCTGGTCGAGGTCTGGCGCGACATCGTCCGCGATCTGGCCCTCACCACCCTGTCGGCACCGGCCGGCGTCCGCGATCCCGAGCTGCTCGAGGATCTCCGAGCCGCAGGCGATCGCCTGCCGCCGGGCAGCCCGGGCCGGCAGCTCCTACGGCTCGAGATCGCCGGCGAGCGCCTCGAGGGCAACGTCAGCCCGGAGCTCGTGCTCGATGGCCTGGCGCTGGCCTGGGGCCGGTGAGCGCGTCCCGCCCGGATCCGGCCCGGCTCGAGGCCGTCATCCACGGGTACGTCCAGGGGGTCGGGTTCCGATTCCACGCCGCTCGAGCGGCGGCCCGTCACGGCATCGTCGGTTGGGTCGCGAACGAGGCTCGGGGCACGGTCCACGCCGTCGGCGAGGGTTCCGCCGTCGCGCTGGCAGCGTGGCTGGAGGAGCTTCGCTCGGGTCCGTCGGGCGCCCATGTCAGTCGGGTCGAAGAGCAATGGTCCGCCGCGACCAACAGCTTCGCCGCGTTCTCGGTCCGCTCCGGGTCCCACCCCGGCGACTGATCCGGCTCAGGGGAGCCCGGGCAGCATCCCTCCGTCGACCGCGGTGAACGTGCCGGTCTGGTAGCGGGCGGGCTCCGACGCGAGGTACACGACGAGGTTCGCGAGCTCCTCGGCCGTGCCGTATCGACCGATCGGGATGCCGGCGAGGTGGCCCGCCCGGATCTCCTCGCGCGTCTGCCCCGTTCGTGCCGCCGCCGCCTCGTCGAGCTCCTCGATCCGGGGCGTGTCGTGACGGCCGGGCAGGACGCCGTTCACCGTGACGCCGTCAGCAGCGATGGAGCGGGCGACGGTCTTGAGCCAGGCCATGAGCGCCGACCGGCCGGCATTCGAGTAGGCGAGCTCCGGGATCGGCTGGCGAACGGTCGACGACAGGATCGCGACGATCCGCCCCCAGCCCGCCGCCCGCATGCCGGGCAGGAGGCGCGTGGCGATGTCGATCGGCGTCGTGGCGAGGAGCTGGAACGAGCGGGTCCAGGCCGCGGGGTCGGTCGCGGTCGGGTCGACCGGTGGCGGGCCGCCGGCGTTCAGGACGACGATGTCGATCCCGCCCAGCGCGGCCGTGGCCTCCGCGGCGATTCGCGCTCCCGTGGCCGGATCCGCCGCGTCCCCGGCGAGGACCGCGACTGGCTGGCCATGACGCCGCTCGAGCTCGCGGGCGACCGGCTCGAGGTGATCGGTGCTCCGCGACCAGATCACGAGGCGGCAGCCCTCGGCGGCGAGGCCGATCGCCGCCGCCCGCCCGAGCCCGCTCGAGGCGCCCCCGACGAGCGCTCTCCGACCCTCGATTCCGAGATCCACGACCCCTCCGGCCTGCACCCGACCGATCCGATCGGCCCATTGCCGCCCCGGACCTGCGGGCTATTCCCCGGACCCGCGCAGATCGGGATGCTCCACGTGTGTCAGAGCCTCTCGTCGCCGAATCCCTGCCGGAACTCTACCGGCAGGTCCTCGACCGCGTCGCCGCGCTCGAGCAGCACGACCTGCGCGATGAGGGAGCGCTCGTTCGGATCCAGGCGATCCACATCTACTCCGGTCCGTGGACCGAGCCGGCCCAGCGTCGCCTCCGCGATCTCCGGATCCACGCCGAACGCGTCCTGGCCGGCAACGAAGGCCCGCGGGCACGCCGGCCGTTCGCCCTGATCCTCGCCCGCCTGACGGTCGCCCGCTCGGCCTGAGCCGACCAGCACGGGGGTCGCGCTAGGCTTTCCGCCATGCTCGATCCAGCCGGCGACGGTGCACCCGCGGAGCTCGACCCGGGCCTCACCGGATCGTCGGCACGTCCGGTCATCGGCATCGACAACGGCTTCGTCGCGGGCTATCGAGTCCGGTTCGACGAGGCCGGTGCCGACGGTCGGGTGCGGACCTCAGCTCTCCTGCGGTACGCGCAGGACGTCGCCTGGCGCCACTCCGAGGATCTTGGGTTCGATCGGGCCTGGTACGCGCAGCGGGGCCGCTGGTGGGTCGCCCGCGCGGTCGATCTCACGATGCTGGCGCCGATCTCGATGGGCCAGACGCTGCGCGTCTCGACCGCGGTCATCGGCCATCGCCGGATCTGGGCCCGCCGCCTCACCGATTGCCGCTTCGCCGACGGCAGGCCAGCCGCGACCGTCACGACCGACTGGGTGATCCTCGACGATCGAGGCCGCCTGGTCCGCATTCCCGATGACTTCGGGCTGTCGTTCTCGAACCCCGTGCTGCCGGGCGATATCGTCCGCGTCGAGCAGGATCAGCCGCCCGCCGACGCGTCCCGCCTCCAACTCCGCGTGCGACCCCAGGACCTCGACCCGATGGGCCACGTGAACAACGCGGCGTACGTCGACTGGATCGAGGAGGGCCTGACAGAGCTCGGCCTCGCCGGCGCGGTGGCCGCCCTCCCGCGTGACCTCCGGCTCGAATACCGCGCCTCCGCCGAGCCCGGCGACGACGTGGCGGTCGCGGCGTGGCTCGATGGCGAGCGCTGGCAGGTCCGGATCGCCCGCACCGACGGCGTGGAGTTCGGCCGTGCGAGCGGGGCGCCCGTGGACACACCGCCATCTGCCACGGAACTGTCAGGCCGGGCCGCGCTCGGCTGATCGGCCCGCAGCCCGCCGGGAGCGAGACTCGGGCACGGTCGCTCGAGCCCACCGCACCCACGGAGGTATCCCGATGGCCGAGCTCACGACGAAGAAGCGCGAGAACCTGCGGAAGAGCCAATTCGCCTACATCGATCGCACCGGCGAAGGCCACCTGCCGATCAATGACGAGCGTCACGTCCGGAACGCGATGGCCCGCTGGAACCAGACTGACTTCGAGAGCGCCATGGCCAGGGAGGCTGCCCGCCGGAAGATCGTCGAGGCGGCCCACCGTCACGGCATCGAGGTCGGCGAGGACGACAAGGTCGCCCGGACCGGTCGCCGCTAGCCGCGGCTAGGCGACGAAGCGGTCGATCGAGAGGGGGCTCGGCCGCGATTCCTCGATCGCGAGCATGACCGAGATCTCCTCCGAGCTGAGAGCCCGGGCGAAGAACCAGCCCTGGCCAAAGACGGCGCCGAGGGCCCGCAGGTCGGCGAGCTGCTCGGCGTCCTCGATGCCTTCGGCAATCGTCGTGAGGTGGAGCGTCTCGCCGAGCCGGAGGATCGCCCGGACGACCGCCCGCTGATCGGCCCCGGCCGACATGCTCGCGACAAACGAGCCGTCGATCTTCAGGACGTCGATCGGGAACGAGCGCAGGTAGTTCAGCGATGAGAACCCGGTTCCGAAGTCGTCGATCGCGAGACGCACGCCGCGGAGCTTGAGCTCGCTCAAGGTCGAGGTGGTCATCTCGGTGTCTCGCATGAGGACACCTTCGGTGAACTCGAGTACGAGCCGCTGTGGAGCCAGGCCGATGTCGGCAAGGACGGCGGCCACGCTCTCGACGAAGCCCGGCTCCGCGACCTGTCGGCCCGAGACGTTCACGCTCATCGACAGCGGCCGGGACGGCCGGACGTCCTCCCAGAGGCGAGCCTGGCGACAGGCCTGCTCGAGGACCCAGCGGCCGAGCGGCAGGATCATCCCGGTCTCCTCGGCGACCGCGATGAACTCGTTCGGCAGGACGAGGCCGCGGGTCGGGTGCCGCCAGCGGACAAGCGCCTCCACTCCGACGAGCTCGCTGGTCCCGAGATGCACGATCGGCTGATAGAGGACCTCGAACTCGCCGCGCTCGAGCGCTCGCTCGAGGTCGCCCTTCAGCGCGAGCCGCGCAAGCGCTGCCGCGTGCATGCTCGGTTCGAAGACCTCGATCCGGTTCTTGCCGTGGCTCTTCGCGATGTACATCGAGGCGTCCGCGTTCCGGAGCAGCTCCTCCGGCGTCTCCTGCGGCGAGGTCGAGACAGCCACGCCGACGCTTGCGTGGACGAAGAGCTCCTTGCCGCCGCGCTGGAACGGCGTCTGGAGTGTTGCCTGGAGCCGCTCCGCGACCTCCATCGGCGTGTTCGTCGCGCTCGGATCCTCGACGAGCACGGCAAACTCGTCGCCGCCCATCCGGGCGATCGTGTCTCCGGCCCGGATGGCGTCGCGGAGCCGCTCGGCAACGGCGATCAGCAGCTGGTCGCCTTCGGTATGGCCGAGGCTGTCATTGATCGTCTTGAAGTCGTCGAGATCGAGGAAGAGCACCGCCAGGCGATGGCGAGATCGGCGGGTCCGGGAGAGGGCGTGCTCCAGCCGGTCGGCGAACAGGGCTCGGTTGGCGAGGCCAGTCAGGGAATCGTGGAATGCCTGGTGTCGGAGCTCATCCTCGAGCGTCCGGCGCTCGGAGACATCGCGGTAATTGACAACGACGCCGCCCACCGACGGATCGTCCAGGAGGTTCTTCCCGGTCACCTCGATGAACCGGTACGTCCCATCCGCGTGGCGGATCCGGATCTCGGTCGTCACCTGCGCGTCCGGCGACTGGACCAGCTCGTAGAAGATCTGGCTCGCTCGCTCCTGGTCGTCGGGATGGAACAGCTCGAGGCCGGTCGTCCCGACACGCTCCTGGGGCGTGTAGCCGAGCACGCGCTCGACGGCCGGGCTCTCGTACAGGATCAGGCCATCCGCGCCGACGATCATGTTGACGTCGGCGGAGTTCCGGACGAGCGAGCGGAAGCGCTCCTCGCTTCGGCGGAGGTCGGTCATCAGGAGCTGCTCGGTCACGGCCTGATCGCGGAGCCGGCGGTTCTGGTCGGCCAGCCGGCGAGAGGCGCCCGCGAACGCGAGATAGAGCAGCGCCAGGAGGCCGAGGGCCATCGCCCCGACGATCAGGAGCACGTCCTCGCGGCTCGTCGCGATGTCGGCCTCGATCGGGGCGGCGTCCTCGTAGATCTCGTAGGCGCCGATGACCGTCCCGGTGGCGGGATCGCGGAGGGGCAGGTAGATCGAGAGGAGGCGGCTCGCGAGCGATCGCTCGAAGACGTTCTCGGCGTCGGTGCTCCTGCCGATGTCGGTCGACACCCCGCCGTCGAGCGTCGCCTGGAGGTCCGCATCGACGCCGAATGTCGCGCCGCGGAGGGCCGGCAGGTCCGAGAAGACGACTCGACCATCGGGCGACCAGACCTTGATCCGGAGGATCCGCCCTCCCGAGACGAGGCGCGCCATCTGGGCGTTGATCGCGGTGCCGGTCGGGCCCGTCGGATCGGCCATCGCCGCCTGCGTCAGCGGTGGGTCGAGGCTGCCGAGCACGACGGCCTCGGTCGTGCGGACAGCCTCGTGGATCGCGGCCTGCGCGAGGTGGTCGGAGACGTTCGCCGAGACGGCGAAGGCCGTGCCGGCGACGAGCAGCGCGGAGACGAGGAGAACGCCGGCCCTGAGCCCGAATCGCGGGCCGGCTGGGAGCGTGAGGCCAGTCATCAGAGTGCCCGGAACGTAGGTGGTGCGCGCAAGCACGACTACGGGACTTTGGTCCTGATTCCCCCGTTCAGGCGAGCGGCGCCTCGGGGCTCGATCGTGCCGCCGATGCCTCAGCCAGGTGGACGACCGACCGGAGCTCCTCCGTGTCGCCGAGCCACGAGGTCGAGGCGACCTCCCAGTAGTTGGCCATCGTCTCGAGCCGATCGATGTACCGCGACCGGGCGGCCTCGAAGCGGGGCCAGGCCTCATCGACGGGCTCCATCTCGTAGCCGATCTCGGCCAGGCGGGCATACGCCAGGTCGAAGGCCTCGCGGTCGAGCGGTCGGGGGCTTCCGGTTCGGAAGCCGAGGTTGCTGATGTCCTCGACGAGATGCGAGCCAACCCGCCGAAGCAGCTCCGCGTCGCCGCGCGGGACGTTGGTGATCGTCGTCAGCACGAGGCACGAGGCGTCGAGGACCGTGCCCAGCGCGCTGATCCAGGACAGGTTGTCGTGGCTCGATCGGAAGTAGGCCAGGACGGGATACGCGACGTGGCTGTCGAGCAACTCGGCGCACCAGCGCTGGCGATCCCGGAGGTCGAGCTGGGCGAACGCCTCGAGGAGCGTGACGGCCGAGGGCGGGGCGCCGGCCGTCGCCTGGAGCCGGATGACCTCCAGCTCCCGTGACTGGTACGAGCCGTAGATCGAGAACAGGAAGGTCACGACGAGGGCCACGACACCGAGGCCGGTCGCGGCCGCCACCAGCACCAGGAGCCGGGCAACCGTCCCTTCGGCGACGATGTCGCCGAATCCGAGGGTCAGGAGCGACGTGGCCGCGAAGTAGACCGTCGTCCCGAAGCTCTCGGGCACCGGTCGGATCTGGTCCCGGATCCCGTAGAGCACGAGACCGTAACCCACGATGAGCCCGGCCAGCCAGGTGATGAGCAGGCCGATCGCGATCGCGGGCCCGAAGAGTCCGTAGAGCCAGTCACGCGCGCCGGCCGAGCGGCGCCGGCCGATCGCCTTGACGAATCGCCACGAGCCCCGGACCACGTAGCGCGCCAGGCGAAACGTGCCCGGCGTCGGCCGCGGGACGACCACGGTCTGGAAGACGTCCCACATCGTGAGGACGAGGAGGAAGAACCCCAGGACGATCGTGACGAGCTCCATGCCGGTGGATCATCCCACCCAGGTGGTGTAGCGAGGCGGCCATTCGTCGGCCGCGCGGCGTCCGAGCACGGCGGATTCGATCAGGAGCTCGAACAGCACGTAGGTGTCGTCGACCTCGAACGACCAGCCAGCCGCGGCCGTGTCCCGCGCCGTGCCATCAACCCGCCGGGCACGGCCACGGAGCATGAACTCATCGGGCGCCTGCTGGTCCTGGTGGCTGTGGAGCGCGAAGCGGCCGTCCTGCTCGAGGTCGCGCAGCTTCGCCGACTGGAGGACGAAGGTGCAGAGGTGGCCGTCGGACAGGCCCACGCTGACGGGATGGATCCGCGGGGCGAGGTCGGCGCGAACCGTCGCCAGCAGACCGTCGCCGTCCGTGTCGCCGGCCGCGTGCGCGGCGAGCAGTCGCCAGCCGGCGGCCGCCAGGTCCGGCTCCGCGGTCTCGAACTCGGCCCATGTCGCCATCGCGATCCTCCCGCTGGTACCGTCACGCCATCTCAGCGGAGGATGCACGATCGTGCGATTCAGGACGAAGCTCCTGACCACCGGCAAGACGGCCGCAGGCTTCGTCGTGCCCGAGGAGGTCATGACGGGCCTGGGAGCCGGCAAGAAGCCTGCGGTCAGCGTGACGATCAAGAGCCACACGTATCGATCGACCGTCGCGACGATCGAGGGCCGGCCGATGGTCGGCGTGAGCGCCGAGAACCGGGCCGCGGCGGGCGTCGCCGGCGGCGAGGAGATCGAGGTCGATCTCCAGCTCGACACCGCGCCGCGGACGGTCGAGGTGCCCGCCGACTTCGCGGCAGCCCTTGCGGCCGAGCCCCGGGCGCTCGCGTTCTACGAGGGCCTGAACTACAGCGAGCGGCGCTGGTTCGTGCTCGGCGTGGAGGACGCCAGGACGCCCGAGACCCGGCAGCGCCGGATCGAGAAGCACGTGGCCCGGCTGCTCGAGGGCCGCGGCGTCCGCTAGGTGAGCTCGGACGTCGAGGACATGAACCGGCGCCTCCTGCGGGCTCGCGACGCGATGGACCGGGCCTATGCCGAGCCGCTCGACGTCCGGGCGGTGGCCGCGGTGGCCCACGTATCGCAGGCGCACTTCAGTCGCAGCTTCCGGGCGGTCTTTGGCGAGACGCCGCACAGCTACCTGCAGCGGCGGCGGGTCGAGCGCGCGATGTTCCTGCTGCGCGAGACCGATCGGAGCATCACCGACATCTGCTTCGATGTCGGCTTCGGCAGCCTCGGGACGTTCAGCCGGACGTTCCGGGCCATCGTCGGCGAGAGCCCGTCCGAGTATGACACGGCCCCGCCTGCCGGCAGGCGTGCAGCCAAGACTGAGCAGTTTCGGAGAAGCGCGCTCAGCGGCCGGTCCCTAGCCTGACCTCAGCGACATCGAGATCAAGCGCACAGGAGATCCCATGATCACGAAGCTGAACGTTGCCTCGATCTACGTGCTCGACAAGGACGAGGCGCTGGACTTCTACGTCAACAAGCTCGGGCTCGAGAAGGGCAACGATGTCCGGCAGGGTGAGTACCGCTGGCTGACGGTCCGCGTCCCGGGCGAGCGCGGCACCGAGATCTCGCTCGAGCAACCTGGCGCCCCGCTCCATGACGAAGCGACGGCTGCCCAGATCCGAGAGCTGATCACGAAGGGCGCGATGTCGGGCCTCGTGTTCATCAGCGATGACGTGCGCGGCCTGTACGAGTCGCTGAAGTCCCGCGGGGTGACCGACTTCACGCAGGAGCCGACCGACCACTTCTACGGCACGGACATGGGCCTGCGCGATCCCTTCGGGAACGCGATCCGGATCCTGCAGCAGGGCAAGGTCGTCGCGGCCGCTACGGCCTGGAGGAGACCAACATGCCGACCAGGAGCAAGTACGCCACCCGTGCCGAGGACAAGGTCTTCAGCGAGGCCGAGCGTGCCGCGGTGGCAGCCACCGCACGCGAACGCAAGGCCGCGTCCGGCCGCAGCCCGGAGGAGGAGCGGGCGGAGGGCCTGAAGGACCTGCGGGCACAGCTCGCGAAGATGCCGCCCGACGACCGGGCGATGGGCGAACGGATCCACGACATCGTGACGGACGCCGTCCCGGCCCTCGTGCCCAAGACCTATTACGGCATGCCGGCATACGCCACGGGCGGCAAGAACGGCAAGGTCCTCGCCTTCTACAAGCCGAAGTCGAAGTTCAAGGTCCGCTACTCGACCGTCGGCTTCCAGCCCGACGCGCACCTCGACGACGGCGCGATGTGGCCGACCGAGTTCGCGGTCATCGAGCTGACCTCGGCCGTCGAACGGCGGCTCGCGGACCTGATCAAGAAAGCCGCGGGCTGACCCTGGGCAGCGACTGGGGCGTCATCGAGGTCCGGGGCGCCCGCGAGAACAACCTCCGGAACATCGACCTCGACATTCCGAAGCGGCGCCTCACGGTCTTCACCGGCGTCTCGGGATCGGGCAAGAGCTCGCTCGTGTTCGGCACGATCGCCGCAGAATCCCAGCGACTGATCAACGAGACCTACAGCGCCTTCGTCCAGGGCTTCATGCCCACGCTCGCCCGTCCGGACGTCGACCGCCTCGAGGGGCTGACGACCGCGATCATGGTGGACCAGGAGCGAATGGGCCCGAACGTCCGCTCGACGGTCGGGACCGTGACCGACGCCAACGCGCTCCTCCGCCTCTTGTTCAGCCGGCGTGGACAGCCCCACGTCGGTGGGCCGCAGGCGTTCTCCTTCAACGTCCCGTCGGTCAGCGGCGCCGGAGCCATCGCCATCGAGCGTGGGGCTGGCAAGACCGAGAGCCGGAGCTTCAGCGTCGCCGGGGGTATGTGCCCGCGCTGCGAGGGGATGGGCAGCGCCAACGACATCGACCTGGCCCAGCTCTACGACGAAACGAAGTCGCTGGCCGAGGGCGCGATCACGGTCCCCGGATACACGGCCGACGGCTGGTCGACCCGGATGTTCAGCGAATCCGGCTTCTTCGACCCGAACAAGGCGATCCGCGACTACACGCCCCGGGAGCTCCACCAGTTCCTGTACCAGGAGCCGGTCAAGGTCAGGATCAGCGGCATCAACCTCACCTACGAGGGGCTGATTCCGAGGGTCCAACAGAAGTTCCTGTCGAAGGACGTCGATGCGCTCCAGCCGCACCTGCGGGCCTTCGTCGAGCGAGCGGTGACATTTACGACGTGCCCCGAATGTGGCGGCACCCGGCTCAATGAGGCAGCTCGGTCGTCAAGGATCGAGGGCCTGAACATTGCGGACGCGTGTGCGATGCAGATCAGCGACCTGGCCGGGTGGGTGCGCGGCCTCAACGACCGGACGGTCGCGCCCTTGCTCGCGACGCTGGGCGACACGCTCGACGCATTCGTGGAGATCGGGCTCGGCTACCTCAGCCTCGACCGCTCTTCGGGCACGCTCTCCGGCGGCGAGGCCCAGCGCACGAGGATGATCCGGCACGTCGGCTCGGCACTCACCGACGTGACGTACGTCTTCGACGAGCCGACGATCGGCCTCCACGCCCACGACGTCGTGCGGATGAACGCGTTGCTCGAGCGCCTCCGCGACAAGGGCAACACGGTGCTCGTCGTCGAGCACGACCCGGAGGTTATTCGCCTCGCCGACGAGATCGTCGACATGGGGCCGGGCGCCGGCTCTCATGGCGGGACGATCGTCTACCAGGGCCCGATCGAAGGCCTCATCGCCTCCGGTACCGCGACCGGCCGCTACCTGAATGTCCGCCAGGCCCTGAAGGCCAGGCCGCGCACGGCGCAGGGTGCGATCCCGATCCGCCACGCGCGACTGCACAACCTCAACGACGTGTCCGTCGACGTGCCGCTGGGCGTGCTCGTCGCGGTGACCGGCGTCGCCGGATCCGGCAAGAGCTCGCTGATCCATGGCTGCCTGCCACGGACCGATCCATCGGTCACGGTCATCGACCAGTCCTCGATCCGGGGCTCCCGGCGCTCGAATCCGGCGACCTACACCGGCATCCTCGATCCGATCCGAACCGCGTTCGCCAAGGCGAACGGTGTCAAGCCCGCGCTCTTCAGCGCGAACTCGGAGGGGGCCTGCCCGAACTGCAACGGCCTGGGCAAGACCTACACGAGCCTTGGCTTCATGGCCGAGGTCGTCAGCATCTGCGAGGTCTGCGAGGGCCGGCGCTACACCGACGAGGTCCTCCAGCATCGGCTGCGAGGACACGACATCGTCGAGGTCCTCGCGATGCCCGTCGAGGAGGCGCGCGAGTTCTTCATCGAGAAGCCGGTGCGGGCCATGCTCGAACGCCTGGCCGACGTGGGCCTCGGCTACATCTCGCTCGGCCAGGAGCTGGACACCCTGTCCGGTGGCGAGCGTCAACGCCTGAAGCTCGCGATCGAGATGTCGAGCGACACTCAGGTCTACGTCCTCGACGAGCCGACGACCGGCCTGCACATGCAGGACGTCGAGGTTCTCATCGGCCTGCTCGACCGGTTGGTCGACTCGGGCCGGACGGTGATCGTCATCGAGCACAACCTCGACGTGATCGCCCGAGCGGACTGGGTGATCGACCTCGGTCCGGGCGGCGGCCACGACGGCGGGCGCGTGATCTTCGAGGGGCCGACCGCACAACTCGTCGAGGCCGGCGCCTCGCTTACCGGCCAGTTCCTGCGGCGACGGCTCGCGTCTTCAGAGGCACGGCCCTGAGGTCTGGTTGGCGACGCGGAGGAGGTTCACCGCGTTGTCGTCGGCGTAGGCGATGTGGGCGCAGCCCCGGTTGTCGATGGCCTCCATGATGAAATCGAGGAGGTTGCGGTTCGACGCCAGGCCGACGCAGAAGATGCCGAGGTTGCAGATGTCGCCGACGTGGACGGGCGTCGTCGTGATCTGCGAGACCGCCCACGTGGCACTCGGGACGCCCTTCGCCAGGTTCAGCGACTGTCCGCCGTAGAGGTTCCACGTGCAGGCCGGCGGGAACGTCGTCGGGTTGCCGTTGGCCGGCCCCGGCCCGGCGCAGCCGCCCGGATCCGCCTTGCCGAGCGGGTCGGTCGGGAGGATCTGCGGCGCCCGCAGGTAGGCCACGTCGACCTGGCCCGGGTTGCCCGCGGCAATCGCCGGGAAGAAATGGGTGCCGGTCTCCGTGGCGGGGTTGACTCGATATGCCGTCGCAGCACTGCCCGGGATCAGGCCGCCGCCACCGTCCCAGGTGGCGCCCGCGTTGCTCGACCAGACGACGTACATGTCGTACTCACAGGAGGGATCGGACTGGACGGTCCCGGCCGTCGATTCCGCGGCGCAGAGTGCCGGGTTCGAGCTCAGGTTCACGTCGAGCCCGAAGTACGGATTGCCCTGCCGGTCGAGGGTGAAGGCGACGAAGGGCGTGGAGGTGTCGTGGCCGATGCCGGCGTCGAACGCCTGCTGCGGTGTCCACGTCGTTCCGCCGTCGTCGGAGTACGAGACCCACACCGTGTGGAACGCCTGGGCCATCGTGACGTTGCAGCCCGCGGCGTTCTGGGGCAGGTCAGCCGCGATCCAGCCGACGATGATCCGGCCGGCATGGGGTTTGCCCGGGGGCACGATCCCGACGCCCGCCGGGACCGTGTTGCAGAGGGTGTAGCCCTGGGCCACGATCGTGCCGGCAACGGCTCCCGGGGTGATGGCCGGCCCGGCGAGCACTTCCTGGGGTGCGCCGAACGTCGCGCCGCCATCCTTCGAGATGTTCACCCAGATCTGGCTCGGACCATAGAAGTCGTGGTACATGAGCACGACCTCGGCCGTCGCGGTGCTCTTGCCCGACAGGATCGATGCGGCGACCCAGTCGCGATCGACACCGAACGCCGAGCAGCTCGTGGCGCACTGTGGGGTCAGGCCGGCGCCGTGCGTCCAGCTGGCCCCGCCGTTGACCGACTTCCAGACGTCGGCCTGCAACGGCGCGCTGCCCTCGCTGCCGGCGAGATTGCACAGGTAGACCGCGTTCGACTGGTCCGTCGCGAGGCAGTCGTCACCGCTGCTCGGGTCGGCCGTCGCGACCTGAACCCAGCTCTTGCCACGGTCGCCGGAGCGATACGTGAGCGTGCCGCCGCTCGGGGTCGCGTCGTACAGGTTGCCATTCGAGTCGGACACGAGCGACGGCTCACCGCCGTACGGCCCGACATTCGCGAGCTGGTAGCCGGGTGCGCTCGGTGCGCGTCCGCTGACGCTCCCAACCAGCATCGAAGACAGCAGGGTGGCGGCAGCCGCCGCGATCAGAGCGCGTTTCATGTTCGTGCCTCGACGGGCATCGTCCGGGCGCTCAGATGGGCCCGACACGGTCGAGGTATACGGTCGTCCGAGCTCATCCCGCCCGCGTGCGGGCATGCGCCCGCCGCGTATCAAATTGCGTACGGTTCAGGTTGGGGAGGTGGCGCGCCCGACAGGATTCGAACCTGCGACCTTCGGCTCCGGAGGCCGACGCTCTATCCACTGAGCTACAGGCGCGCGAGGCGCCATCCTAGCCGCCGCGCGCCCGCAAGGGTCGAGCTACGGCGGCGACGGCCTCGGCAGGACAAGAACCCGCAGAGGACCACCAGGGACCGAGGCGTTAAGTCCGACGCACACGAAGTAGCCCGGCCAGCTGTCGGGCAGCGCGTCGCCCTCTTTGGCCAAGACCGTGCCGTCGCCAGCAAGGATCTCCAAGGCTGGCTCGAAACGAGCACGAAACGCGCTGGGCCAGAGAGTCTCCAGTCGGGCGCCTTCCGCAGTCGTCGCCCAGACGTCGGCCGTCCCACCTACGAGCTGCCCGTGGAGCACGATCGGGCCGACCCCAACTCCGGTGCAGATCGGGTTACGTTCCAATGCGCTTGGCAGCGTGGGCACCCGAACTGAGGCGCCCCCCGAAGGTGTCAATGGCGACGAGCTCGCTGGGGAGGGCGAGACCTGCACCGACGCGGGCCGTAACCCGTTGATCGCAAGGATGACGAGGACGACTGCGATGAGCCCAACGGCGAGGATCTCCCACCATCGCCTGAGGGTCAGGGTCACTTCAGCACGGGTTGTTGTTGGCGGTGAAACACGGGCGGAATCCGACACCCTGCGAAATGTCATCGATCGTTGAGTACCAAGTTGTGGACCCGTTCGTAGAGTGCAGGGTCCCATAGGCGGTGAACGAGTACATGACCGGGCCGGCCACTTACAGCGTAAAACCCCGGCCATGTCTCCCCGGCGACCACTCGGGAAGCGCTATGCATACCCGGCCCGGCTCCGGAGGCCGACGCTCTATCCACTGAGCTACAGGCGCGCGAGCAGGCATCTTACCGCCCCGCTCGGGCTAGCCCAGCTCAGCTCCAGGCAGTCCGAAGAGGGCCCATCGAGGAACGGGCTCTCGGGCCGCGGTCAGGCGTCGCGATCGATGACCAGGCCGTCGAGCAAGATGTCGCCCAGCATCCTGGCAAAGCCGGGAGGATCGGCCTCGAACGTGTCACCGAGCAGCGACACGAAGGGCACTTCGGCGTTGACCGAGTTCATCGCCACGACCGCATAGACCATCACGTCCATCGGGATCGCGCGCACCCGGCCCTGTCCTACCAGCTGCCGCACCAGCGGGGCGACCGCATCACGAACCGGTACGAGATAGTGCTGGAACACGTATTCCAGGCGCTCACCGCCCCGGATCGACTCGTATTGCAGGATCCGAGCGAGATCCGGTTCGGCGACGTTCGCCTGGTGGAAGGCATGGACCAGATTGCGCAGTTGTTCGAGCGGGTCCTCGCCAGGGACGTTCAACGCAGCGCCAAGGCGTGCGGCCTGCGCGGTCAGGGACCGATCGATGACCGCACGCCAGAAGCGTGCCTTGGAGCCATACCGGTCGTTGATGAAGTTGTGACTGACCCCCAGCCGTCGCGCGAGCTCGCGAACGGACGCACCGTCATAGCCGAGCTCCGCGAATGCCGCCAGCCCACGAGCGAGGATCTGGGTCTCGGAGGGGACGCTCGTCGGGTTCGCGGGTCGACCAGCACGTCGCGCGGGCGCCTGCGGGGCTCCGTATCTTCTTGACACATGTCAGATTAGGCGCGTATCGTGCCCAACGTCAAATCTGACAGCCGTCAAGTTAGGAGCGCTCCGTGTTCAGAAGCGAGGCTGCCAAGCATGCGTGAGGGCAACGTCAACCGGACAACGGCAGTCCTGTGGCTTTTGGCCGGAGCCTACGCGGCGGCCCTGGTCGGGAACATCGTCTTTGGGCTCTCCATCCCCATCGCCGTCGTTCTCTCGATCTCGGTCGCGTTCGCCCTCATCCATGGAGCCGTGCGCTACGGCTGGCGGGGGGTCTCGACGTTCATCGCGATCTGCCTGGTGGTCAGCAACATCCTGGAGAACACCAGCATCCTGACCGGCTTCCCATTCGGTCACTACCACTACACCGACGTGCTCGGCTTGAAGCTCTTCCTTGTGCCGGTGCTGATCGGACCGGCCTATTTCGCGACCGGCTATCTCGCTTGGGTCGTCGGGAACGTGCTCGTCGGAGACGTCCGTCGTGGATCCAGCACGTTCACGACGATGGCCGTTCCGGTCATTGCCGCATTCGTCATGGTCATGTGGGACCTCACGCTTGACCCCCGGGCTTCGACCATCCAGCTCCAATGGATCTGGGAGCAGGGCGGCGGCTACTTCGGCGTGCCGCTCATCAACTTCGTCGGCTGGTTCCTGACCGTCTACACCTTCCTTCAGCTGTTTGCCCTCGCCGTCAGGTCTGGCTTCGCCGTCCATGAGCCCGCTCGAACATTCCCCCGGTCTCACTACGTCCAGGCGGTCGTCGTGTACGCCATCGTGGGACTCACCCCGGTCTTGATCTTCCTGGTGGGCGGTGACCGCTCTCAGGTCACCGATGCAACGGGAGTGGTCTGGCAGACGAGCAGCATCGTCGAGGCGACGGCCACGGTGAGCCTTTTCACCCTGATCTTCGCCGTTGCGCTCGCGGCCGTGAAGCTGCTTCAAGCTCCAACGACCGATCAAGGCCGAACGCCTCGATTGGACGCACCTGCGCGAGTTGGCCCAGCCAGCACGTTCCGCAACACCGCCGACTGAATCAGGGACCTTGGCCGGTTCCTCGACTTTTACAGATACGACCGACCGCTTTGGTCACTTGCCGGTCAGCCGCCGGTCAGCCGCCGGTCAGCCGAACGCCCGTCAACAACCTCGCGCGAAGCACAGCTAGTGCGCGCCGGAATCTGCCGGTCCCGTGAGGCGATAGCCAAGGCCGTATTCGGTCGCAATGTACGACTCTCCCGGGGCGACGGCCTCGAGCTTGTGGCGGAGGTTCCGGATGGTCATCCGGAGCAGGTGGACGTCGGCGTCGTAGCCGGCCCCCCAGACGCTGCCGAGGACCTGGCGATGGGCTACCAGCTGGCCGGCGTGCTCGAGGAGATA
>WNFL01034655.1_pt1 | contig 25765 bp, 26 predicted proteins | sample 5400361 | NCBI WGS metagenome assembly WNFL01 (sample SAMN13153351, study PRJNA577476) | soil metagenome | isolation source: 40 cm soil on Douglas fir-dominated hillslope | place: USA:California | collected 2013-09-17
CTAAACCGAGCCGCGACCATAGGGAGCGGTGCCTTTATCCTTCAGTCACCTCGAATACTGACATCGCCTCGCCCTGCGCGTGAACGACATATCTAACCGCCGCAGAGATCTGTTCTGGCTTCCACAACCACCGCGTGCTCCCGTGTCGCGCCCATCGCTTCCGATTCGGAGCGTCTAGTCCGGCTTGATTCAGACAGCGGCTTATGTATGACTTGAGGTCGTTCATGACGCGCCCGGGCCGTGCCTCGGCTTCGACCGCCAAGTGAACGTGATTCGTTCGAACATGCGCTGCCAGCGTTCGCCAGCCTCGCACCAGGCACCGTTCCGAATCGCGGCCAAGACGGCTTCACGGCAGGATGCGTCCATGCTGTAAGGCGGCTCCTGCATATGTTCACGTTCGGTAGCCGCACGCTTTGGATCCGCCGCGACCATGCGACTTCCCGGTAAATTATGGGTACGATCGACTGACCCCGAATGTTCGCCATGCACGCGGCTGCCGTAGCCCGCGAACGTGATCAGATAAGTCAAATAAAAGCACCGCTCCCTCTGGTCACGGCTCGGTTACGTGTTCGTCGGCTCGCGCAATGGAGATAAGTCAAATCAAAGCACCGCTTCCTCCGGTCGCGGCTCGGTTACGCGTTCGTCAACTCCCTCAGCAGCTTCACCGCGTACCGAATGTCCGCAAGCCGTTGCGCCTGATCCGCGATCTCGCGCTCGACGTTCACCGTTCCGCGATAACCGGTGCGTCGCATTACTTCGACGAATCGTTTCATTCCCACCGCTCCGTCGCCCAGACGCCGCTCGCTTCCGAGCGAACCGGGCTGGTCGCGCGGCGGCCAGTCGCCGTCCTTGGCATGCACCGAGACCACGTGCGCGGCCAGCCTTTCGAACGCCTCGATCGGATCGCCGGTGCCGTACAGGATCATGTTGGCCGGATCGAAATTGATCTTCAGATTCGGGCGATCGGTATCCTTTATGAACTGGAGCAGCGTGCCTGCCGGTTCCTGACCGGTCTCGAGAGCAAACGTCTGACCGCGCCGCGCGGCGTGATCGCACACGCGACGGACCATGTCACGAACGGCGACATAACCGGAGTCGGAGGCATGCTCGGGCACGAACCCGATGTGGCAGCCGATGCTCTTCACGCCCAGCTCCGCCGCGAAGTCGCTAATCGCGAGGGTGCGCCGCTCGCGTGCTTCACGGGTCGCCACCGGAATGAACCCGACCGTTCGCTGCACAGTGGGGATGTCGGCGTAGTCCTCGCCTTCGTAGGCCGCGACCACGGTGAGCACGCGGAAGTTTTCGCGCGCGAGGGCGCTCTTCCACTCAGTGGTGAACGCGGGAGTGAGTTCCACGTCCGGCCCGATCCCCAGTTGCCCGGTCGCGACACCGACGCCGCGGACGTCCGACAGCGTGTCGCGTCCCGCCCAAAACATCATTCCGATTTCAAGGTCCATGCAATCTTTTCTCCATTGCGAAGCCGAGCTTCGGAAAGCGCGCGCGTGAGACGCACCGCCGCGGCTGATTCCTCAGGCGGACAACGCTTCGGCTCGCAGCCTTCCGTACAACACGCCGCGAAATACGAAATCTCATCCACGTATCCATCCCCGCTTTGATCGGACGATTCCAGCAATTTGGTATCGCCGTCGCTCCGATACAGCTTAGGCGCTCCGCCAGTCGAGTTGTACGCGATGGTCCCGTCGTCGCCCACCAGCGTGTACTCCATCGAGAATGGGAATGGGCCGGGGTGCCAGCCGCCCGAGATGCCGATGCTGAATCCGCCGGCATAAAACAATTGTGCGTCGATGATGTCGATCCCCAGCGCCAGATCCTGATGCCCCGTCGCGCTGATCGCTTCCGGAGGGCCGAACAGATGGAGCGCCATATCCACATCGTGAATCAGCAGGTCGAAGACGCCGCCTCCGCTGCGCGCTGCATCGGAGAGCCAGTCGCCCCAGGTGGGACGCGCGCACACACGTCGAAAATTTCCACCGCGAATCGCGCCGATCTGCGCTCGCGCCGCGCTCAGCGACAGGTACGCCGGAGAAAAGCGCAACACCTGCGCCACCATCAGCACCCGGCCCGCGCGACGCGCCTCCTGGAGCATGCGATCGCACGCAGCTTGGTCCAGCGCCATCGGCTTCTCCACCAGGAGGTGTTTGCGGTGACGCAAAGATTCGATGGCCGCGTTCTCATGCAAGTCAGTTGGGAGACACAAATCCACCGCGTCGATTTCCGGATCCTGCAGAGCCTCAGTGAGGGTGCGATACTTTTTCACACCTTCGAAATCGAACTGTGCGCCGCCGGTATCGAGATTGCCGCTCGTTCCGCCCAGGTCGCCGGCCAGCTTCTGATCGCTGCGGCTTACGACCGCCGCCAGTTGCGCCGCGCCTCCGAGAATCGCACGGATATGCGTCGCGCCCATGAACCCGAGACCCACCACTGCGATGCGCATGCAGGAATCAGCTTACCGTAAGCGAGATTGGCTCTCGCGTGTCTCCCGTACAATTGAGTATGCAGACCCTGGCGTCGGCGATCAACGAGTTTCAAGAACTTTTGGAGACAGTCCCCGCGGAATTGTCGCGAATTAGCGACACTGAGGCTTCTGTAGCGTCCGCTCCCGGACACTGGTCGCGTAAGGAAATCGTCGGGCACCTGCTCGATTCCGCCGCGAACAACCATCATCGCTTCGTGCGAGCGCAGATTCAGGACGAGCTGAGCATGCCCGGATATGCACAGGAAGCCTGGGTGGCCACGCAACATTATCAGCGGTGCGCGTGGAATCATCTGCTTGAGTTGTGGACCGCTTACAACCGGCATTTGCTGCACTTAATGCAACAGGTACCTGAGTACCGTCTGCGCAATCCGTGCCGTATTGGCGGCGACGAGCCGGTGACGCTCGAATTCCTGATGATCGACTATGTCCGTCACCTACGCCACCACTGGGATCAGCTCCGCGCGCCGCTTGCGCCGGCCTTAGAGGCAACCAGGTCCCAAAGTGGCTAAATTCGCCGAGTCTTCTCCGCCGCTGGCGCGTCTAATCACCGTGACACCGGAGACCATTCGCGCACACATCCGAAAGATCATCACCAGCCGCGTGCTTACAAGGTCCGAACGGTTAGCACGCTTTCTGGAGTTCACCATCGAAGAAACCCTGGCCGGGCACGCCGACCAGTTGAAGGAATTCGTCATTGGCATGGAGGTTTTCGATCGCCGGGACAACTACGATCCGCGCCTCGATCCCATCGTGCGCGTGGAAGCACGCCGTCTACGGTCCAAGCTCGCCAAATATTACGAGTGCGAGGGATGCGACGACGCGATTCGGATCGACTTTCCTAAAGGCGGATATGCGCCGGTGATCAGTCTCAAGGACGACATCGTGGGACCAAAGCAGGCCGCGCCGCGCTCGCACACCGCCAGCCGCCAAGCCTATCATCGTTATCTAAAAGGCCGCTACCACTGGAACAAGCGCACCGATGAGGCCGTGGCGCGCGGGATCACCGATTTGCAGGAAGCGGTGGCGCTGGATCCAGCCTTTGCGTTGGCCCATGCCGGTCTGGCCGATTGCTACATCGTGCTGGCGAAGTTCGGAGCGGAACTGCCGCGCGAATTCATGCCCAAGGCTCGCCGCGCGGCCGAGCGCGCGCTGGCTCTGGAGCCCGCCCTGGCCGAAGCGCACGTCTCAATGGGATCGATCGCCGCGGTTTTCGATTGGGACTGGACCGGCGCCGAGCGTCACTATCTGCGCGCCATCGAGCTCAAGCCCGACTACGCAACCGCGCACCAGTGGTACGCGCACGATTATCTTTCGGCGGTAGGCCGCCTGAAGGAAGCCGAGCAGGAATTGGAGCGGGCCCGCGATTGCGATCCACTGTCGCTCGTGATCCTCTCCAGTTCTGGAGAGATCCTGGGTATGCAGCGCCGTCCTCAGGAAGCCTTGCAGTATTTCGAGCAGGCGTTGGAACTGGATCCCTACTACCCGCGCGGACATTTCAGTCTGTCGCGCGCGCTGCTGCAACTGGGCCGCAATGACGAAGCGGTGGATGCTCTGCGTCGCGGCATTGCCCTGGACCCGCATTCGCCCATGCCGTTGGCGGTCGCGGCGCATGTGTATGCGGGCGCAGGCCGGGAGGCGGAAGCCAAACGTGCGCTGAGCGCGCTCGAGCGGATCGCGAGCAAACAGCGGGTTCCCGCGTACGTCTTCATGCGCGCGTGGATGATGTTCGATCCCAAACACTCCTGCGATTATCTGGAACAGGCCTTCGAAGAGCGTGATCCGCGCCTGGTGCACGTGGCGGTATCGCCGGTGTTCGATCCGCTGCGCGGCCAGCCACGCTTTGAAGCCACCATTCGACGGATGGGGCTGGCCCTCGAAGAGGCCATCGCGTAATCGATTTAGCGGCAACTTTCTAGCAACGACCGGTGACCGGTTAGAATCTAGAGAGATATGTATGCTTGGCTGTTGGTGTTGGCGTTCGCGACGCCGGTTCCGCCCGAACTGGAGAAAGCACGCGACGCGCAGGATCGTGCCGTGCTGGATCGGCTCGCCGGCCAGTATTCCGCCGCCGCTCAGCAAAAGCCCAACGACGCGGATGCGCACTATCGCTCCGCGCTCGCGCAGTCCTACGTCGCAGAGGTCGCCATCGAAGTGCGCGACAACCAGAAGGCGCGCGAAGCCGCCGAAACCGGGATCAAGGCCGCCGAGCGTGCGGTGGCGCTCAACGGATCGAGCTCAGAATACCATCGCATCCTCGGCACGTTGTGCGGACAGGTGATTCCGGCTGCGAAACTCGCTGGTATCACGCGCGGCCGCTGCGCACTGGACGAAGTCAACAGGGCGCTGCAACTGGATTCGAAGGCGGCCGTCAACTACATCAGCCGCGGCGTGGGTAATTACTATCTACCGTCGGGGTTCGGTGGCGGGATCGATCTCGCCATCAAGGATTTTCAAAAGGCCATTGAACTCGACCCGAAATCGGCCGAAGCCCATTTGTGGCTGGGGATTTCTCTCCGCAAGGCGGGCCGCAACGCCGACGCGCGCAAGGCTCTGCAGGTCGCGCTCGAATTGAATCCGCAGCGCGCCTGGACCAAGCAGCAACTGGAGAAGACGCCGGCGAAATGAATCGCCGGTTAGCTTTCTGCACAGGCGTTTTAATTCTCACGCTCGCCGGTTATTTTCTTTTCCCGGGACATACCTACCTCCTTTCGGACACGCAGATCTACGTGCCGATGTTCGACCACCTGCGCGACTCCAGCCTCTTCACTCGCGACATCATGGCCGTTCGCCCGCATCTCTCCTACACCATCTATGACGAAACGGCGCTGCTGCTGGTGCGCGTCACCCGTCTCTCCTTTGAAACGGTTTTGCAGGCGGAACAAATCCTGTTCCGCGCGCTGGGAATCGCGGGGTTGGTATTGATCGCGCGGCGGTTGCTGGGGACTCCGCTGCGTGGCTCGGGTGGACCAGACGGCTCGGCGTTTGGCCTGGAATGGGTCTCGGTCGCGATCGTCACTCTGGGCGCTACGTTGGTCGGACCCGCGGTCCTTGTCTTCGAGTACGAGCCGGTGCCGCGCGGATTCGCGGTGTGCCTGCTGCTGCTGGCGATGGGACTGGTCGCCGAGGGCCGCGATCGCGCCGCCGGAATCGCCGCCGGCTTCGCGTTGCTGTATCACCCGCCCACGGCGCTTCCCTTCTGGATCGTCGCCGCGCTGCTGATCCGACGGCGGGCTTTGCTAATTCCGCTTCTTCCCGCCGCCACGATCCTGATCGTAATGGCAAAGCTGCAGGCGGGTGTAACCGAATCGCCCGCGCTGTTCCGCAAGCTGGATTGGTTTCAGGAATCGCTGCAACGGATGCGCGCAAGCTACAGCTTCGTGAGCATGTGGGCAGCGCGGAATCTCTACGACTACGCGGCGGAATGCGTCGTGGCGGCCGCCGCGATCTGGCGTCTACGTGGCGCGCTGACGCGGGAACTACGCGCGCTAATGATCGGATTGCCGCTGATCGGTCTGCTCTCCATGCCAGTCTCCTGGGTGCTGCTCGAAAAAATGCACTGGGCGCTGATCCCGCAATTTCAGCCGGCCCGCGCGGTGCTTTTTATCACTTTGATCGCGATGCTCGGTGCTGCGGTCTGCGGAGTCCGTGCGGCGGCGGAAGGGCGTTGGATCGAAGCCGTGGTGTGGCTCGCGGTGGCGTATTTCGGCTCGATCAAACATGTAGTGATCGGCGCGCGCCTGAGTTGGCAAATGCTCGCGCTTTTCGTTGGATTCGCCATCGTCACCACGGCCGCGATGTGGCTTGCGTCGCGCACGAAGCGGGCCACCTTGGTCGCGGCAGCGCTGCTGCCTTTCATAGCGATCCCAGCATCCAGCTTGGTTCGCAATTACCGCCAGATCGAAACGCCCGATCTCGATCAGGTGGCCGCGTGGGCTCGCGCCAGTACGCCCGTTGGGGCTCTGTTTCTTTTCCCCGATGCGGGAACCGGCCTCGAGCCGGGGATCTTTCGCGTTCGCGCCCAACGCGCGCTCTATACCGATTGGAAGAGCGGAGGGCAGGTCAACTATTTCCCCAGGTTCACGACCGACTGGTGGCAGCGCTGGATCGAAACCAATCGCGGACGCTGGATTTTGAAGGCCGCCGACTTCCCCGCCCTGACCGAGCGCGGCATCGACTATGTGGTCGTGCGCGCCGACCACGCCCTTCCCGGCGTTCCCGAGGTTTTTCGCAACCCCTCGTACTTTGTGTATAAAGCCGCAGATATGCTTGCGCACGCGGACGTAGGCACAGATAAACACAGATAAGAAACATCTGCGTGCAATCTGCGTTAATCTGCGGCTTACTTCTTCGGCTTGGTTCCGGAGATCTTCTCGGCGAAGTAGTTCGCCACCTTCGCCTCATCGCGCGCGACCTCGTAATACGCGGCGCGCAGCAACTGATCTTTACGATTCACCAGCGTGTCGCGAATAGTCTGTTGCACTTTGGGATCGGTAAGATCGCGCTGCCCGGCCGGTTCCCGGCTGATCACCTTTAGAATCCGGTAGCCTTCGTTGGTGCGCAGCACGCCGGTAGTTTCGCCCGCGCGCACTGTGAGGATCGCTTTGCGCAGCTCCGCATTAGCGCGCTCCAGCGCCGATTCCGGGATGAAACCGAGGTCGCCGCCGTTCTGCGCCGAATTGGGATCCTCCGAATAATTCTGCGCCAGCATCGAGAAATCGTCGCCGCCCCGGATGCGAGCCAAAAGGAGGTCGGCCTTTTTGCGCGCTTCCTCGTCGTCCTTGGCTTTGTCGTTTTTCAGATTCCGCACGTTCGGATCGGGTCCCGGCGTCACCAGGATCTGCGACATGTGGATCTGCGGCTCGGCCAGATTGAAGCTCGCTTTATTCGCGTTGTAAAAGTCGGCGATATCTCTGTCTGTGATGCTGATCTGAGAAGTGATTTCCTTGTTGAACAGCTTGTTCATGCTCAGATCGCGGCGCAACTGAGCCTTCAGATCCTCTACCGACATCTTGCGCGCGGCCAGTTGCTTCTGCCATTCCTCTTGCGTATAGGGCGCTTTCAACTCGTTGAATTTCGCTTCGACGTCGGAGTCGACGGCCATCAGGCCCATCTTCTCGGCGCGCTGTAGCATGATCTCCGCGTCGATCATGGTCCGCAGCAGCTCCAGCTTCTGGATCAGCATTTGATCGTCACTGGGCCGATCGCTCGGGTTCGCGATTTGCGACTGATAATACTTATCCAGCTCCGCATAGGTAATCGAGCGGCCGTTCACTACGGCGGCAACATTTGCGGGCGCGGAGTGACTGCACGCGCCGATCAGCACAGCGGCGGCTACCACCAGCACAGGTTTCATCGCAGATTTATTCAAAGACGGGACTCTCAAGGTGAGATCTCTCATTATAGGATCACTTGGCATCCCGCCAGTTGTCTCCAACTCCCACGTCGACCACCAGCGGCACTTCCAGTTGGCGAACTCCTTCCATTTCCTGCTTCACCATCGCGCGGACCGTGGCGACCTCTTCGGGCGGCGCTTCGAAAATCAGCTCGTCGTGGACTTGCAACAGCATTTTCGTTTGCATGCCAGCCAGCTTGCGGTCGATGCGAATCATCGCGACCTTGATCAGGTCCGCCGCGGTGCCTTGCAAGGGCGTATTCACCGCGGTCCGCTCAGCGAAACCGCGCGCGTTGGGATTGCGGCTGTTCATGTCGGGAATGGGGCGGCGCCGCCCGAACAGGTTGATCGAGACGCCGCTACGGCGCACCTCCGCGATGGTCATATCCAGCCATCGCCGCACGCCCGAGTAGCGTTCGAAATACGCGCGAATATATTTCTCAGCTTCCCGGCGATCGATCCCCAGCGTCTGCGCCAGACCGAAAGGCGTCTGCCCGTATACGATGCCGAAGTTCACCGCTTTCGCGTTGCGACGTTCGTCGGGACCCACCATCAGCGGTGGAACGCCGAAAACTTCGGCGGCGGTGCGGGTGTGAATATCCTCGCCGTTGCGGAACGCTTCCACCAACACCGCGTCGCGCGACATGTGGGCCAGCAGGCGCAGCTCGATCTGCGAATAATCGGCCACCACGAGTTTCCAGCCCGGCCGCGGCACAAAGGCGGCGCGAATCTCGCGACCCAGCTCGGTTCGGATCGGAATGTTTTGCAGATTTGGATTCGATGACGACAGACGGCCGGTAGCCGCGCCCGCCTGGTTAAAGGTGGTATGAAGGCGGCCGGTCGAGGAATCCATCAGCGCCGGCAGCGCGTCGACGTAGGTGCCCTTCAGCTTGGCGATCTGTCGAAACTCCAGCACCTTCTTTGCGATCGGATACTCCTCGGCCAGCACTTCTAGCACGTCCGCCGCGGTCGAGATCACCTTGCCCTTGCCCGTTTTCACCGGCGCCGGCAGGTTCAGATCTTCAAACAACACTTTACCTAATTGTTGTGGCGAATTGACGTTAAAGGTCTTACCGGCGAGGTCGTAGATCTCTTGAGTCAGCCGCGCGATCTCCTGTTCCATGCGCCCGCTCATCACCGATAGTTGCCCCGGATCGACGCGAATGCCGGTCTCCTCCATCCTCGAAAGCACGTACACCAGCGGCAAATCGATCGATTCATAAAGCTCGACCAGCCCCAGCGCCTCAACCTGCGGGCGGTACTGCTCAAAGAGAGCCATCACCGCGTCGGCCTGGGCGGCTGGGTCGGTGCCCTGGTCGAAATATTTCTCCCCGGGATTCGCGGTGATCAGAAATCCGTACAGAAAAACGTCGTGTAGAAGGTGAGGCAGTTCGCCGAATCGGCGCATCATGGCTTTGATGTCGAACGCGACATTGGCGTTTTTTGGGACGCGCTCCAGCGCGATCGACCACGCCTCGCCCTTGCGCGCTGAAAATCCCAGTACCGGTTGCGACATCATTTCGCCCGCGGCGATCGCCAGCGGAGCGCCCGCGGGCAGCGCGCCCAGCCACGACTCCAACTCGGCTTCCGATTCAAACGTGCCGTAAGCGGTCGCCCTCGGTTCCGGGCCCAGGTCACGCAGGAGGCTCCCGAATTCCAGCGTCTTGTAGATTTCGCGGAGCGCCGCTGGATCCGGCTCCGCCAGCGTCAACGCGTCCAGACTGAACGGAACCGGCACATCGCAGTGAATGGTCGCGAGCCGCTTCGAAAGTAGAATCTGATCGCGATTGTTCTGCAAGCTCTCGCGATAGGTCTTGCGCTCGACCTCAGCCGCATGCTCCATCGCATTTTCCACCGATCCGAAGCGCTGGATCAGATCGCGCGCGCCCTTGTCGCCGATTCCCGGAGCGCCCGGAATATTGTCGACCGAATCACCCTTAAGCGCCAGCAGATCGGCCACCTGTTCCGGCCGCACGCCCATGTACTCTTCGGTGATCCTGGCGTCGTACATCAGGTCGTCCTTCATCGGATTCAACATGCTCACCCGGTCGTTCACCAGTTGCAGCATGTCTTTGTCGCTCGAGACGATCACGACTTCGAGCCCCTGCTCCACCGCTCGATGCGCCAGCGTGCCGATCACATCGTCGGCTTCAAAGCCGGTGAATTCGAGCACCGGAATGCGCATGGCTTCGAGCACTTTGCGAATCCACGGGATCTGTTCCAGCAGGTCGGGCGGCGTCTCGGTGCGATTGGCTTTGTACGCCTCAAATGCCTCGTCGCGGAAAGTTGGCCCCTCACTTTCGAAAATCGCGGCCAGATAATCCGGCTTAAAGGCGGTCTTCAACCGCCGTACCATGTTGTGAAATATGTACACGGCCTCTGTGGAAATCCCCGCGGCGGTGCGCATAGGAGCCACTCCGGAGCGCGTTCGGGCGTAGTAGGCACGGAAGATGAACCCAAACGAATCAATCAGAAAGAGGCGCGGCACCCAACCATAGTAGCCCAGCCTTTGGGCCGCTTCGGGCGGTTTCGCGGAATCACCACACCCGTGGGCTCATGTGTGGTGGAATTACAACACATCAAAACTTACAAGTCTTTTTGTATCAAATTGCTAGCCGTGGTCAACCCTAGATTGTTACAATACGTCTTGGATCGGCAGGAGCATCTAATTGCGCTTTGAGACGACCGTCCAACGGCCGGTAGAAGCCTCCGGTGTAGGACTCCACTCCGGCGTTCCGGTTCGCATCCGAATCCTGCCCGCCCCACCCGCCACTGGAATCGTTTTCATCCGCACCGATCTGGACGGTTTCGCGATTCCCGCCAGTTGGCGTTACGTGCAAAAGGTCAGCTACGCGACCAGCCTGATGCGTCAAGGGGTGCTGATCTCGACCACCGAACATCTGCTCAGCGTGTTCTACAGCATGAGTGTGGACAACGCGTATGTCGAGATCGACAACCTGGAGGTTCCGATTCTGGACGGAAGTGGCCAGCCGTTCGTCGACCTGATCCGCGCCGCGGGCATCAAGACTTATCGCAAGCGGCGGCGTTACTTGCGCATCCGCCGGCCAGTCAGCGTGGAAGGCGGCGGCAAGCGAATCACGATCTTTCTTCGAACATCCGTTAGTTGGCCGCCAGTCCCTCGAAATCGAAGTTACCCCCGAACGCTATGCCAAGGAAATCGCCCCGGCGCGCACCTTCGGGTTCGAGTATGAACTGGATCAGATGCGCAACATGGGCCTGATCCGCGGCGCGTCGCTCGAAAATGCCGTATGCTTCGACCGTGACAGCATTCTGAATCCGGGCGGCCTGCGTTTTCAGGACGAATGCTGCCGGCACAAGGCGCTGGATCTGATCGGCGATCTGGCGCTGATCGGCAAGCCGCTGTTGGGTCACGTGATCGCGGAGAAGGCGGGACACGCGATGCACTTCGCGCTGGTGAACCGCATCATGAGCGACCCGACGCTGTACGAGATCCTCAGCTTCGACGAGCTGGCCACGCGCGTCGCCCACGCATTGGTATCCTGAACGCTTTCGAGCCGCGCCCGCTTGGATCCGAGCCGCCCTCCCTTGGATCCGAGCCGCGCCCAAAGGAAGCGGTGAATTACCTTCCGAACATTCTCAGCCTCGCGCGTATCCTGGCGGCGCCGTATCTTTTCGTTCTGCTATGGCGGCATGAATACTGGCTCGGGTTGATCGTCATGTTCCTCACCGGCGTGAGCGATGGACTCGACGGCTACCTTGCCCGGCGCCTGAATGCACACTCGAAGCTGGGCGCGATGCTCGACCCGATTGGCGACAAGCTGCTCTTGTCGGGATCCTTTCTAGTTCTAGGGCTCGATCACGTAATTCCAGCATGGCTGACCTGGCTGGTGCTGGGTCGCGACGCGCTGATTCTGCTGTTCGCCGCGGTTGTGCTCCTCTTTACGAAAATCCGTCGCGAATTCCCTCCGACCTGGTGGGGCAAAGCCAGCACGGTGTGCCAGATTTGCTTTGTGCTTGCGGTCTTGCTTTACGCCGTCGGCGTCGCCCCGCAGTGGCTGGTCGATTTGGGAATCTGGCTCACCGCCACGCTGACCTCCGTCAGTTTCGTGCACTACGTTGCAAGAGCGATGAAATAGGCGACTACTTCAATCGAACACAAACCAGCGAATGTTCGTCGCGAGCGTAAAGCCGGCCATCCGCCAGTGCCGGAAACGCCCGAACCGGCTTGCCGAGAATCGATGTACGGGCCGAGGGGCGGAAAGCGTCGGGTGCGGCCGGGGCCAGAACCAATTCACCGTTTTCGCGCAGGATCACCAAGCGATCGCCGGCCAGCGTCACGGTTCCGGCGCCGTAGCCGTCCACATTCCACATCACCTTTCCGGTGCGCCATTGCACGCAGCGGAGCGACTGACCTTCCTCCTGTCGTCCGTGGAAGCCATACAGATTCCCGTCGCGATAAACGCACGTCGAGTAGTGGTTCGACATGGAATCGTCGTTCGACCAGATCTTCTTGACCGCCGATCCGTTGATTTCGAGCAGGGCCGCCCCGGTCCCATAGCTGGCCGAAATGAAAACCTGGTTGCCGATGGCCAAAGGCGTGGCGGCGTTGACCGAGGCCGAAGATCGTGATCGCCACGGAAATGAAAACCGCACAGCGCCATTCGAGGGATCCAGATCGACCAGACCGGCACGCGTGAAAAAGAGCGCGTGACGTGCGCCGCCGATTTCGGCGATGGTGGGCGAGGAGTAGCTGGCCTCGTCGTTGGTGGCCTTCCAGACGACGTTTCCGGTGGCAGCATCGAACGCGACGATCCCCGCGCCCGGCCCGCCCACGTTCACGATAACTTTCCCGGCTTCGACCAACGGCGACCCGGCGGCGCCGAAGAATCCTTTCTTGACGGCGAACTGCTCGGCGGTCACGACGCTCCAGCGCTTCTTTCCGGTCGCGAAATCAATTGCCGTCAGAACGCCTTGCGCTCCGAAGGTGTAGACCGCGCCGCCGGAGACAACTGGGGCTGCGCGCGGGCCTTCATCGAAGCCGAAATCGTCGCGATAAGATGTGGCGTACGCGTACGACCAGACCTTCGCGCCCGTGGTCGCGTCCAGGCAATCGACCACTTCCCTGCCCGCGAATCGATGGAACAGGATCAGCTTTCCGGCGGCGACGACCGGCGCGGCGAATCCTTCGCCCACGTCTTTCTTCCATACGATCGGCGAAGCGGGAATAGCCGGAGCAAGGTCATTGCCGGAGTAGACCCCGTTGCGTGTCGGCCCCAGGAACTGTGGCCAGTCGCTGGCGATCGTTGTGGCGAAGGTCAGAAAAAGGATCGCCCAGCCGCCCACATGCATCAGCGTCAGTATAGGCATAACGGTCCTTACCTATTTGTAGTAGACACACTACACAACAAATAGTAGAATACCTACACAATGGTGCAGCCGCCGTCGCGCGTCGAACTTCTGCAAGGCACCCTCGACCTCCTCATCCTGCGCACCTTGCATGCGGGAGCGGCCCACGGGCACGCGATCGCGAAATCCATTCAGCGGACCTCGGAGGATCTGCTCCAGGTCGAGACGGGCTCCTTGTATCCTGCACTGCATCGCCTCGAAGCGAAAGGCTGGATTGTGGCGGCCTGGGAGCGGTCCGACAAAGGCAAACGCGCGAAATATTATCGCCTCACGCCGCCAGGGCGGAAACAACTTGTCACCGAGCAGTCGAAATGGGACGCCTTCGCGCGCGCCATGGGATTGATCTTGAAACCGGCGGACTAGTCAGGAAATCAATCAGGAGGGACCATTGACCTCGTTCTTTCGTAAATTGAGTTGGCTGTTGCGCCGCCGCAGCAAAGAAGCCGAACTGCGTGACGAGCTCCAGTTCCACCTCGAGGAAGAAGCCGGAGAACGCGAGGCAGCGGGGCTCGCGAACGAGGACGCGCATCGTGCTGCACGCCGCGACCTGGGTAATCTCACGCGGCTGCGCGAAGAAACTCGCGCCACGTGGACCTGGACCTTTTGGGAACAACTCGGCCAGGATCTACGCTACGCGCTGCGGACCATGAAGAGCAATCGCGCGTTCACGGCGCTGGCGGCGCTGTCGCTCGCGCTGGGAATCGGTGCGAACACCGCCATCTACAGCTTCATGGATTCGATGCTGCTGCGCTCGCTGCCGGTCTCCGATCCGGCCTCGCTGGTGGTGCTCAACTGGCACTCCAAGCCCTTCGCAACCAAATCCGGCTGGGGCCCCTTCGTCATGCACAGCATTAGCGGAACCACCTGGGACGATTCCAAATTCGGAGTCGTATCCGGCATTTTCCCCTTCCCCGCGTTCGAGCTTTTCCAGAAAAATCCCAGGTTGTTTTCTAGCGTCTTCGCCTACCGCACCGCGCGCACCCTCACCGTGACCATCCGTGGGCAGGGAGACCTCACGAAGGGCGAGTACGTCTCGGGCGACTATTTCCGCGGGCTCGCAATCCCGCCCGCCGCTGGACGCCTGATCATGCCAGAGGACGATCTTGTCGGCGCGCCCGCCGTCGCCGTGGTCAGCTTCGCGTTCAGTCAAAATCACTTTGGAGGCGCCGCGAACGCCGCCGGACAATCCATCCTCATCAACAACGTGCCCTTTACGGTGATCGGAGTCGCGCCGCCCGATTTCTTCGGCGTCGATCCCGCGGGCGCTCCCGATCTTTATGTTCCGATGCGCTCGAACCTGCTGCTCGAAGCCGCCGAAGAGTCCATCGACGGGGCCAAAAGTTACCTCGATGAGAACTACTATTGGATCGAGGTGATGGGCCGCCTGCGTCCCGGCGTGAGCCTGATACAAGCTCAGGCCGCGCTGGCGCCGCAATTCCAGCAGTGGGTGGCGCACACCGCTACTACCGACGCGGAACGCGCGAATCTGCCCGTGCTGTTCGTCAGGGAAGGCGCGGGCGGCCTCGATACGCTGCGCCGCCTCTATTCGCAGCCACTGTACGTGTTGATGGCACTGGTGGGATTGATCCTGGCGATCGCCTGCGCCAACGTCGCGAATCTTCTGCTGGCCCGCGCCGCCGCGCGTCGGCGCGAGATGGCGTTGCGACTGAGCGTCGGTGCCGGAAGGTTTCGCGTCATCCGCCAACTGTTGACCGAAAGCGTTCTCCTGGCATCTCTGGGCGGTGCTCTGGGCGTCCTGTTCGCGATCTGGGGGATGCACTTCCTAACGCTGCTCCTCGCCAACGGCGATGCGACTTTCACCTTACACGCCGAATTGAACTGGCGCGTGCTGGGGGTGGCTGCGGTGTTCTCACTTCTGACCGGTGTCCTGTTCGGACTGGCTCCCGCGCTGCAGGCCACTCGCGTCGACGTCATTCCCGCCCTGAAGGAAACCCGCGTCGGCCAACCGAGCGGGCCGCGTTCCTTCTGGCGCGTCAGTCTGAGCCAGGCGCTGGTGGCCGCGCAGATCGCCCTCTCGCTGTTGATGCTGGTGGCCGCCGGACTTTTTGTACGGACTCTTGCGAATCTGCAGTCGGTCGAGCTCGGCTTCAATCGCGACAACGTGCTGCTGTTTCAATTGAACGCCCGCAAGGCGGGCCACCAGCCTCCCGAGCTTTCGCGGTTCTACGGCGATCTTCTGGAGCGTTTTCGCGCGATCCCCGGAGTCCGCGAAGCGAGCTTGTCCAATTCTTCACTGATCCGGGCCGGTTATGCATTGAATATCGAAGTGCCGGGCGTCCAGAAACAGGCGGGCCATCTCCCCACGCGCCTGATGACCGTGGGCCCCGGATTCTTCAAAACCATGCAGATTCCGATTCTCGCCGGGCGCGAAACCGACGAACGCGACCGGCCCGGATCGAAGGGTGTGGCGGTCATCAACCAGGAGTTCGCCAAGGCTTATTTCGGCGACGAGAATCCGCTGGGGCGCCACATGATCCTGGGAAGAGAGAAGAACGCTCGCGATCTGGAGATCATCGGTGTGTCCAGGAATGCGCGCTACGGCGGCGTGACGCGCGATTTTCGACCGGTCGTGTATTTTCCCTACGATCAGGGCTACCCCGACCCGAGGGACATGGTCTACGCTCTTCGCACCACCGGCGACCCTCTGGCGCAGGCCAACCTGGTACGCGAAATCGTGCGCCAGGCCGACGCACGCGTGCCGCTTTCCGCGTTGCGAACGCAGTCCGCCGAGATTGACCGCAGCATCAATCAGGAAATCGTCTTTGCCAAACTGTGCTCAGGCTTTGCGATCCTCGCGTTGGTGATCGCCTGCGTCGGTCTCTACGGCACCGTCTCCTACAACGTCGCCCGGCGAACGGGCGAGATCGGGATTCGGATGGCACTGGGCGCCCGCCGCGGCGGCGTGGTCTGGATGATTCTCCGGCAGGTCTTAGTGCTGGCAGCGGTCGGGCTCGCGATTGGACTGCCGGTGGCTTTCGGCGCATCGAAACTGGTCACGTCGTTTCTATTCGGAATGAAGCCTACCGATCCTCTAGCGATGACGGCCGCGGTCGCGATCTTGCTCGGCGCGGCTATTCTCGCCGGCTATGCGCCTGCGCGGAAGGCGTCGCATATAGATCCGATGGTGGCACTAAGACACGAGTAGCCTATGGCTATTTTTGGTTGGCGCGACCGATTCTTGAAACGGGCACAGGTCTCGTGGCGGGGTGTTTGCTAACTCAAAAACCAGCGCAACGCCTGCTCGACGATTTCGCGCGGAGCGGTGTGCGGGCCTTCGAATTCCTTATACGTCACGCTGTAGCCGGACAGCTTCAGCTCCGGCACCAGGCGGCGGCTGCAGGAGTCGATGGGAAGAATGGAATCGTTGGTCCCGTGCGAAATGAAGATGCGCGGTCTGCCGCTATGGCCGCTGCCGGGCGGAATGAAGCCGGGCGAGAAAGCCAGCAGCGCCGTGAAGAGATCACCGTTAGAGAGCCCCAGGCCGAGTCCGTAGGACGCGCCGTCAGAAAATCCAGCGAGTGCGATGCGGTTGGGATCCACCAGTCGCGCGGCAAAGGTACGCGTCAGTGCCTGATCGAGCATGGCGACGTCGGGGCCGTAACCGTCGCGAATTCCATCCCAGGTGCCCTCGGTGGAGGCAGGCGAGAGTAGCAGGAACCCGAGATCGTCGGCGAAAGGACGCAGGCGATTGATGCCTTGCTGTTCCGAACCGGTCGCGCCGTGCAGGTAGACGACCAGCGGCGCGGGCTGGTCGGCCGTGAGCTTGTCCGATTTCGGCACATAGAACAGCGCGTCGCGCTGCTGGCGTATGCCGAGCGAATGCAGCCCCGGTTCGCGGCCGACGGCGGCCTTTCCCGGGCGAGCCTTCAATCGGATCCCCGACGATTGTGCGGAGACGCAAGCAGTGAGCGACGCCCCTGCGAGAGCGGCGGTGAAACATCGGCGGGTGAGCGCGGGACCAGTGGGCTGAGTCACGATCGTTAGACGGGTGTCTGCACGGTTGGTCTCAATCCGCCAGATTCGCGAGCCGTTTGTAAGCCCGGATCGCGGTGTTTTGGAATTCCCACGCGTCCTGCCCCGCCGGCGGCGTTCCGTTCCATTCGACCTGCCAGGCGAAACCCTTGAAGAGTGGCCGGGCGACCACGCGTAGCGCGCGTCCGGCAAACTCGGGATACTTTCGGGCGGCTTCCTCCAGCGCCTGGCGATTCAACTCAGGATCGATCTCAAGGGAGGTCATGTCACTTCTCGAATCCCGGCAGCGGTCGTTTAATGTCCACGCGTAGTTCCTTCATCATTCTGTCGTGCATTTCTCCCAATTGTGGGTCGACATATCGCTTCGTCAGATCGATCGTAGCGATCGCCACGGTACCATTTTGCCGCGTAGACGAGAGCATCTCTCCGTTCCGGTCCATCACGTAGGTCGGGTGGTCGTAACCGGAAGCAGCGAGGAACACCTGATTCTCGATGGCGCGAGCCTTGGCCAGCGCTTCGTTGCCGCCCCAAATCGGCATCAGAATCAGGTCGGCGCCGCGGCTGGCAAGCGCACGAGCTGGGTCGGCAAACATGACGTCGTAACAGATCATCAGGCCCACGATGCCGAAGTCGGTCTGAAAAACCGGAAAATCGTGACCCGGAGTGAGGCCGCCCTCGGTTTCTTCACGCGGCACGTACACCTTGCGATATTTACCCGCAAGGCTGCCATCGCGGTCGATCAACACCGCGGTGTTGTAGACGGCCGCGCCCTCGCGTTCGTAGATACCGGCAGCTACATAGGAATGATGCCGCTTGGCGAGCTCACCCAGACGGCGGGTGCTGTCGCCGGGAATTGTCTCGGCCACATCGGCGTATGTTTTCCCGGTGCCGACCACGGTGATCCCTTCCGGCAGCAGAATCACATCGGTCTGGGTGTGGATGAGATGGTCGACGACCTTCACGAAGCGATCCACATTCTCCGCTGCTGACGGCGCTTGTTGCGGCCTGAAGTTGATGGAGGCGATCGCGACCTTTCGCGCCGCTGGTGTGGGAATCTGTTCGAGCGTAGTGTCGGTCCACCAGACCGTGCCGTGCGGGGCGTTCGCCAGAAAGAGCTGCATGAGAACGCTTGTGGAATCCGCGGGCGCCTGTGTGTCCAGCGTGATGCGCGTCCACGCGCCCTCGCGGCGGGCTTTGGCGACAAAATCGGGTTGGCCCGCGCGCTTTGCCTTACCGCTCTGCCAATCCAGGCGCGCGAGCACCTGCCAGGATTCGTCGGGAACTCCTTCGGTCTGATAATAGGCGGTGAAGCGATACCAGGCCCTGGGCTCGACGCCAGTGACTAAGTGCTGCCATCCGCCGTGCGCTGCGGCATTGTCATTCCCGGAGATGGCCAGCGACCCCGGCTTGTCACGGAAGTGCGATTGGTCGACAAAATAGCGCGGAGCGGTTTCGGCTCGCGCGCTCCAAGTGGTCCAGCCCTCGGGTTTTCCATCCGGGCCAGCGGTGAAGGCCGAGCAGTGAATCCGCAACGGCGCCGCGCTGAGGGCGCAGGCAAATAGAGTGGCAACGATGGTCTTCATGACACTCCTCGTTTTTCAGCGTAACAGTCCCGAGGCTTACGCGGACCGCCAGCGAACGCCCAAGTCGAGCTGTTTGCGGCAGTAATCCAGGCTGCGCTGCATGTGTTCGAGCTGCTGGACCTTGAGTGCGTCCATAAAACGCTCACGCAGATCGCCCACGTCGGCAGTGAGGTGCGGCTTCGAGTACGAGGTGCCGCGCTTGGCGAGTGTCAGGAAGCGCGAAAGGTCACGCGATCGTGCGCGGGGAAACCACTTCTTCCACCAGGCGGCGTCGTAGACCGGCAGCACCACGGGCGGACGCGCGGTGATCGGTTTGCAATAGATGTGAACATTGGGCAGGATCTCGGCTGCGCGGGCGAACAGCGCCTTGAAATCGACGGTGCCTTCTCCGAGGGGCACCCACTGGATCGCGACCCCGTCGGGCTGTTCGTAAATCACCGAATCGCGCAGATGGAAAGAGACCGCGTAAGGGCCCAGTTCCTCGACGGTGGTCAGCGGATCCTCGGCGACGAAGACCGGATTGCCGGTGTCGAGATAAGATCCGACAAACTCCTTGCCGGCGGTTTCGATCACCAGGCGCGTTTCCCAGGCCTGCAACTCCTTGTGATTCTCGATGGCGATCTTGACGCCCGCGTCAAGCGCCTGTGTGCGAACTTCGCGCAGGATGCTGACAGCGGCATCGATCGAAGGCGCCAGCGACCCTTCGGGGAGCTGGTAGCGATCGCCCGCGAGAAGCGCGCGGACGATGGGCGATCCCATGGCGTGGGCGCGTTCGATATTCTTGCGCAGGTCGGCGATGACCTTGGGTCGGCCCTCGGGCGTTCGAGGCAGAATGGCGCCGCCACCGGTTTCGAGATGCAGCCCCAATTCGCGCGACCAGGCGCGCACTTCGGCCCAGTGCTTGGGCTCCATCACATCGGGGTCCAGCGAATCCTGGAGAAAAATTGCGTCGAGTTTCTGGGCCGCACAATAGTCGAACAGCTTGCGGTCGTTCCAGCGCTGGAAGCGGAGACAGTAGGTGTTGATCCCGAGCGGCCAGCGGCGCGCCGCAGCGCGGAGGGGGATGTGGGATGCAAGCGCGGCGAGGCCAGTGCTCAGACCTGTGCTCAAGCCAGTGCCCAGAAATGTGCGTCGGGTCATCAAGATGAGTATAGTGGTCGAGGCTGCGGAGAGCGAGCGCGGCGAGCGAATGCCGACTGTCCAGGTTTCCGTCCAGATCTTCGGTCTGAAAAGCTCGCAGGCGACGCGCGCAGCCGAGCGCTTCTTCAAAGAGCGCCGCGTGGCGATTCAGTTCGTGGACCTGAACCTGAAGCCCCTCGCGCCGGGCGAGATCAAGCGCTTCATCGACCGTTTCGGCTGGGACGGACTACTGGATCGCGAGGGCAAAGCGTTCATCGATGCCGGCATGAAGTACCTGCGAGTTTCGGACGCGCAGCTCCTGGAGCGGATCCAGCGCGAACCGAAGTTACTGCTGCTGCCGCTGATTCGATCCGGGAATCAGTTGAGCGTCGGTCACGACGAAGCGTCGTGGAAGCTGATGCTGGCCGCGCCTGAACGATGATGGTAGCGAGTGCTCTCCAAAACCCAGCGAGTCTTCTTGTATCTGGCAGCGGCGTTCTACGTGTTCGCGGGCGTACAGCACTTCCGCGACCCCGAGTTCTACATCCGGATCGTTCCGCCGCGGCTGCCGTGGCGCGCGGCTGCGGTATCTATCAGCGGAGTCGCCGAAATCGCCGGAGGCATCGGCCTGTTGATTCCCGTTCTGCGGCGGGCAGCGGCATGGGGACTGGTGGCGTTGCTCATCGCCGTGTTCCCCGCGAACGTCTATATGGCCGCATACAACGTGCAAGCCGGAAGCCAGCCCATCCATCCGACTCTGCTGTGGCTGCGCCTCCCGCTTCAGGTCGTGTTCATCTGGTGGGTGCTGTGGTGCACCGACGCCTCCGACCCGCGAGATCAACGCTGACGATAGTCGTTGCGGGGAATGGTGCGAAAATTGGCTTCATGCCTGTCGCGGAGAAATAATCACATTGGGCGTTACCATTCATTTCGAAGGAAAACTAAAAGACGAACGCTCATTCACTGATGCGTTGATGTTGGCGAAGAAGTTCTGCGACGAACGTGCGTGGATGTCTCAGCCTATCAATGAGGCTCACGTGACCCTGAAACGCGTCCGCGACGAAAAGGACGTGGACTATGCGGGCCCCGTTAAGGGAATTGAAATCCAACCGCACGAGGACTCAGAACCGCTCCGCCTCGAATTCGACCGAGATCTCTACGTTCAGGACTTCACCAAGACTCAATTCGCTCCGATCGAAATTCACGTTCAAGTAGTGGAGTTGCTGCATCTCTTGATTCCGCAGTTTGAGAGCATTGAGGTGACAGACGAGGGTGAGTACTTCGAAACGGGCGACCTGACGCTGCTGGCGCAGCATAGGAACCGTTGTCTTGAAGTACTAGACGAATTGCTCGCTCAATCCGACAAGCACTCAGGGCCTGTTCGGATCGCGGGTAATCGAATCGCCGACCTTATGTCTCGTGATTGACTGTGGGACCGCGGCACAGATCTGAGGCGGCACTTAATACTTCGGCACCCTCGGGTCGACCTTATCGCTCCACGCCAGAATCCCGCCCTTCATGTTTTTCACTTTGCGGAAACCGGCCTGCTTCAAAAAGTCGACAGCTTTGCCACTGCGAACGCCGCTCTTGCAGTGCGCGACGATCTCAACCGCGCTATCCAGCTCGTTGACGCGCTTGGGCAACTCGCCCAGCGGAATGAGTTTCGCGCCGGGGATATTGCAGATCTGATATTCGTGCGGCTCGCGCACGTCGATCAGTTGGAAGCGGTCGCCGCGATCGAGCTTGGCTTTTACTTCGGTGGGGTCAATCTCACCTTCGGCTAAGCCGGCGGCGGGCGCGGGCTCGTGCGCAGGAATGCCGCAGAACTGCTGATAGTCGATCAGCTTGGTGATGGTCGGATGATCGCCGCACATGGGACACTCAGGATTGCGGCGCAGCTTCAGTTCGCGGAAGCGCATCGCCAGCGCGTCATACAATAGCAACCGTCCAACCAAGGGTTCGCCGTTGCCCAGGATCAGCTTGACGGTTTCGGTGGCCTGCACCACGCCGATCAGTCCGGGCAGGATCCCCAGTACGCCGCCCTCGGCGCAGCTCGGGACCAATCCCGGAGGTGGAGGCTCGGGATACAGGCAGCGATAGCACGGGCCGCCGGGATAACCGAACACGGTGGCCTGCCCTTCGAAGCGGAAGATCGACCCATAGACATTGGGCTTCTTGAGCAGCACGCACGCGTCATTGACCAGGTAGCGGGTAGGGAAATTGTCGGTACCGTCGACCACGAAATCGTAGCCGGAGAGAATGTCGAGCGCGTTTTCGCTGGAAAGCGCAACATCGTAGCGATCGATCTGCACATTGGGGTTGATGTCCCGCATGCGGTCGGCGGCGGAGTCGAGCTTCTTGCGGCCCACGTCTTTGGTCCCGTGAATCACCTGCCGCTGCAGGTTGGTGAAATCGACTACGTCAAAATCGACCACACCGATCCGCCCGATTCCGGCGGCGGCCAGATACAAACCGAGCGGCGCGCCGAGGCCGCCGGCGCCCACCATGAGCACCTTCGCATTTTTCAGCTTGAGCTGCCCCTCCATGCCGACCTCGGGCATGATGAGGTGGCGCGAGTAGCGCAGAATTTCGTCGTTCGAAAGCGTGACCGGCGGCACGGCGACTTGCGTCGAGCCGGCCTGGGACGGCGCAACCTCAATGGCCCCCCCTGCGATGCTCGGAACGATCGAAAGTGTGTCCGCCGCCGCGACCGGCGTGTCATTCTTTTTCAGATAGCGAATGTCTTCGTCGTTCAGGTACACGTTGACGAAGCTGCGCAGCTTGCCTTCGTCGTTGAAGATTTGCTTCTTGAGATCGGGAAATTGCGCGGTCAACGCGCTGAGGACTTCGCCCACATTCGAGCCCGCGAGCTCCACCGAATCTTTCTTGTCGGCGTACTGGCGCAGTGCGGTGGGAATCAGGACTTTGGCCATATCAATTCTTCTTTCTCCGCGGCGGTCTGGTCGGCGTTAGGGAGAAAACTATTCGCGTGATCGAACTTCCCGCCCTTCACCGATAGTACGACGAACGAGTACCAGGGGCAGGAGTTCTCAAGATCGGTCTTGGAGAAGTAGGCGTCGCAGTCAGGATGCGAATGGAAGATGCCGATCAGATCTAACCCGGCGGCGCGCGCGTCTCGGTCGGCCGCGAGCAGGTCTTCAGGACGCAGCTCGTAACGATCTTCCTGCGTGCCGGTGTAGGCGTTTTCCATGGGGAGCGCGCGGGTGACGAGCTTCGCGGAGCCGTCGATCTTCCCGATCATCGCGCCGCAGCATTCGTTGGGGAAGGTCGCTTCGGCGTGCGCGACCATAACATTCCAAGCCTCCGGCTCGACACTTATCATCTGCGTTTATCTGCGTCCATCTGCGGCTGAATTACTCTTCGTTCCAGAAAGACTCGCTGAGGTACTTGGTCGCGCCGTCGCACAGCACGGTGACGATCACGCCGGGACGGCCTTCGTCGACCAGGCGGCGGCCGATGGCCCGCGCGGCGTGGACGTTCGCGCCGGATGACATACCCACCAGCAATCCTTCGTTGCGACCCAGCCAGCGTGTCATTGCGTAGGCGTCCTCAGTTTCGATCCACAGATTATCATCGGCGATGGCAGCATCGTAAATGCCGGGGACAATCGCCGTGGGCATGTGCTTGAGTCCTTCGAGTCCGTGAAAGCTGGACGATGGCTGCGCCGAAATGCACTGCACACCCGGCATCTCGCGCTTCAGACGGCGCGACGTGCCCATGAAGGTTCCGCTGGTGCCCATGCACGCCACAAAATGCGTGACGGATCCCGAGGTCTGCTCCAGGATTTCGAGGCCGGTGCCGTCGTAGTGCGCCCTCCAGTTGGCCGCGTTGTTGTACTGATCGGGATAGAAATACCCATCCGGGTCGGCTTCGTAGAGTTTACGGCACAGGCGGATTGCGCCGTCGGAGCCCTCGCCGGGATCGGAGAAAACCATTTCAGCGCCGTAGGCTTTCAGAATCTGCTTGCGCTCGTGCGAGGCGTTGGCGGGGAGGCACAGCTTGACGCGATAACCCTTCAGCGCAGCGATCATCGCGTAGGCGATGCCGGTGTTGCCACTGGTGGCGTCGAGCAACGTGCGTTGCTTGGTGAGGCGGCCGCTGGCCTCGCCGTCCAGGATCATGTTGAGGCCGGCGCGGTCCTTCACGGATCCGCCGGGATTGAAGAACTCGCCCTTGGCGTAAATTTCGACGTCGCGGAGTTCGGCGTCCAGCTTGGCGAGGCGGAGCAAAGGCGTGTTACCGATCTGCTCGAGCAGGGACGGGGCGATGCGGGCGGCGGACTTAGGTTCGGCGGGGGCCATTGTTCGCTCTCAATTGTAGGAATCCCCCTAATGTCTGTCAACAAGAGGGAAATCTGACATCCCACGCATTAGAGGGGATTTGCGGCGTTGCGGTCGCAAGATTCTTGCAGGCCGCGTGGCACAAATTGGGTTCGGTTTGCATTTTTATGTATGGCGACTGCCCGGGCGCGCACGGCCAAGCTCGGGGGTCCGTACGAGTTAGTTCGTTTTTTGAATTTTTCACCGATCCGCCTTTCCTGGTAGAGCGCATGAGGGGAGCGCGACAAAAGGATACAAGAAACTTAATCGATTGCTGACGCTGTGCAATGGTATCCTACACAAACTATTCAAGAAAGCCAAGCGTCAACGCTGGAAACTGAGGACACGTGAGCAGTTCACTCATTGCTATAGAAAAAAGTCCTAACCGTTTGATTGCAGGAAGGGTTTGGGTACTAGTTCCTCGGCTCACAGACTCCAATCGACTAGGTGGAGACCCGGGACCCGCGCGAATTCGCGGGTATTGCTGGTGGCGAGCGCAGCGCCCCGGCTGACGGCCGTGCCAGCGATAAGCAGGTTCATCGGTCCGATCACCTGACCTTTGCGTTCGAGCTCCAAGCGAATCCGCGCAGCTTCGATGGCAGCATCCTCGTCAAAAGGAACCTGCGCGATGCCCGCGAGCAACCCGGCGATTATCTCCTTCCGGCGAGCCGCGACTTGGGAAACGGCTGCCAGGGTTCCATAGTGAAATTCGTAGACGACCACGCTTGGAATCGCCACATCGCGGGGCGGGGTGGCCTGAAGGCGAGCGACGACCGCTTGCATGCCCTTGACGTAGTGGATCAGAGTGTTAGCGTCAAGGAGGATCACTCGATCGACTCCCGGCGCACGTCCTTACCGTATCCTTTGCGGATCTGCGTGAGGGAAGGAAAGTCCGGGAGCGCGCCGGCAGCTTCCAACACGCCTGGTGGCCATCGGTCGTCAACGCTGTGGATGACCTTCTCAGCAATCCAGCGGCTGACGGATTTTCGGCTGGCCTTGGCGGCTTTGCGAGCCTTGGCCTCGACGGAATCGGGCAGGTAGATCGTGATCTGTGCCATATACTACATCGTATACTACGTCGGACGTTGCCCACAGAGCCGGATTGTCCTAGACAGCGATCGTAATGCCCGAGTGATCGATCACGAATGATTCATACTGGTCGCTGGCGTCATAGATCTCGATTCGCTGGCCATTCTCAAAACCTATGCTCAGCGTCTCCGCTGCGGTAGCCCGAGCGGATTCGACTGGCACGCCGAGCAGATCCAAGACAAAGCTGGCTGCGTCTCTGAAGTTGTCAACTCTGCGACACGCTCCGTCTGCGGTAACGCACCCAATCGCCGATGGTATCGTGATCGACACGAATTCAGTTTCATCGAAGCTCAATATTAGATCGTGCTGGCCAAAGGCAGCTTGAATGAGTCTTTGGTGTACCAAGAGACCAAAATCAGCATTC
>WNFL01334516.1_pt4 | contig 25750 bp, 23 predicted proteins | sample 5400361 | NCBI WGS metagenome assembly WNFL01 (sample SAMN13153351, study PRJNA577476) | soil metagenome | isolation source: 40 cm soil on Douglas fir-dominated hillslope | place: USA:California | collected 2013-09-17
TTCGTGCGCAAGAATTTCTTCGGCAAGGATCCGAAGGTGCTGGAGATGGTCTCGCGCATGAGCGACGAGGACATCTGGCGCCTGAACCGCGGCGGCCACGACCCGCACAAGGTCTACGCGGCCTACGCGGCGGCGACGAAGCACGAGGGCCAGCCCACGGTGGTCCTCGCGAAGACCATCAAGGGCTTCGGCATGGGCAAGCAGGGCCAGGCGAAGAACCCGACCCACCAGTTGAAGAAGATCGACACCGCCACCATCAAGGAGATGCGCGACCAGTTCAACATCCCGATCCCCGACGACAAGCTCGACGCGCTGCCGTTCTACGTGCCGCCCGCGGACGCGCCGGAAATGAAATACCTGCACGAGCACAGGCAAGCCCTCGGCGGCTACCTGCCGCAGCGGCGCCGGAAGGCGGACAAGGTCCCTGCGGTGCCCCCGCTTTCCATTTTCGAGCAAGTATTGAAAGGCTCCGGCGAAGGGCGCGAGATTTCAACGACGATGGCGTTCGTGCGCTCCCTGACCGCGCTGCTGCGCGACAAGGAGATCGGCCCGCGCGTCGTGCCGATCATCCCCGACGAGGCGCGCACCTTCGGCATGGAAGGCATGTTCCGCCAGCTCGGCATCTTTGCGTCCGAGGGACAGAAGTACGAGCCGGTCGACAAAGGCCAGGTGATGTTCTATCGCGAGGACAAGCAGGGCCAGATCCTGGAGGAAGGCATCAACGAAGCCGGCGCTTTTTCCTCATGGATCGCCGCGGCGACGGCGTACAGCCATTCGAATCAGGTAACGATCCCGTTCTACATCTTCTATTCGATGTTCGGCATGCAGCGCATCGGCGATCTCGCCTGGGCCGCGGCCGACCAGCGCGCGCGCGGATTCCTGCTGGGCGCCACTGCCGGCCGCACCACCCTGAACGGCGAAGGCCTGCAGCACGAGGACGGCCACTCGCATGTCTTCTCCTCGGTCATTCCGAACTGCATCTCGTACGACCCGACCTACGGCTACGAGATCGCGGTCATCGTGCAGGACGGCCTGCGCCGCATGGTGACCAACCAGGAGGATGTCTTCTACTACATCACCCTGATGAACGAGAACTACGAGCATCCCGCGCTGCCGCAGGGCGCGGAGGCCGGCATCCTGAAGGGCATGTATCTCCTGAAGGAATCGAAAAGCAAGGCGAAGCCACGCGTGCAGCTGCTCGGCTCGGGAACGATCCTGCGCGAGGTCGAGGCCGCGGCGCAGTTGCTCGAAGCCGACTGGGGCGTGGCCGCGGATATCTGGAGCGCGACCAGCTTCACGGAGCTGCGCCGCGACGGCCTGGCGGCGGAGCGCTGGAACACGCTGCATCCCGAAGCGAAGCCGAGAATTCCGTTCGTTGAAAAAATGCTGAAGGAAAGGCCGGCGGGCCCGGTGGTCGCTGCGAGCGACTACATCAAGACGTTCGCCGAGCAGATCCGGCCTTTCGTGCCGAAGGAGCGCGTGTACCGGGTTCTGGGCACCGACGGCTTCGGCCGCTCCGACTCGCGCGCGAAGCTGCGCCACTTCTTCGAGGTGAACCGCTACTTCGTGACGATCGCCGCGCTGAAGGCGCTCGCCGACCAGGGCGACGGCAAGCCGAAGGCGGTCGCGGACGCGATCAAGAAATACGGCATCGATCCTGAAAAAGCGGATCCAACTACAGTATGAGCTGCGCCGTATGAGTCAAGTCGTCGTTCCCGATATCGGCGACTTCAAGGAAGTTGAAGTCATCGAAGTGCTCGTCAAGCCGGGCGACGCGGTCTCCAAGGAGCAGTCGCTGGTCACGCTCGAGTCCGACAAGGCGACGATGGAGATCCCGTCGCCCGAGGCCGGCGTGGTGAGAGAGATCAAGATCAAGATGGGCGACAAGGTCTCCCAGGGCACGCTGATCCTGGAGCTCGATTCGGCCGAGAGAGCGAAGACGGAAGAAAAAGCAAAGCCCTCGGAGAAACCGAAAGCCGGGGAAAAGCCGAAGCCGGAAGAAAAACAGGCAAAACCTCAGCAGAGCGCGAAAGCCGAATCCCTCACCGTCCCGGTGCCTGACATCGGCGACTTCAAGGAAGTCGAGGTGATCGAGGTGCTGGTGAGGCCGGGCGATGTCGTGGCCAAGGAGCAGTCGCTGATCACGCTCGAATCGGACAAGGCCACGATGGAGATCCCGGCGCCCGCCGGCGGCGTGGTGCGCGAGATCAAAGTAAAAGTCGGCGACAAGGTGGCGAAGGGCTCGCCGATCCTGGTGATGGAGTCGGAGTCGCGGGATGCGCAGCCGCAGCAGCCGAAGGCGGAAAAGCGCGACGCGGTGGAAACTCCGAAAGCCGCTCCGGCGCCCGCCGTGTCCGCGGCGCCCACGGCGCGGCCGGTGCCGCGCGAGCCGCGCGACGAGACCGTCGCCAAGGCGCATGCCTCGCCCTCGGTGCGCAAGTTCGCGCGCGAGCTCGGCGTCGATCTGTCGCGCGTGCAGCCGAGCGGACCCAAGGGTCGCATCCTGCACACGGACGTTCAGGCCTACGTCAAAGGCGCTCTTTCAAAAACATCAACTACCAGTGCTGCAACGGCAAAAGGCGGCGCCGGCTTGCCCTTCAACCTGCCCGCATGGCCGGAGGTGGATTTCGCCAAGTTCGGGCCGATCGAGTCGAAGCCGCTGTCGCGCATCCAGAAGCTCTCAGGGCCTTACCTGCACCGCAACTGGATCTCCATCCCCCACGTCACGCAGTTCGACGAGGCCGACATCACCGACCTCGAGGCCTTCCGCAAGGCGCAGACCGTCGAGACCGAGAAGAAGGGCTTCAAGCTGACGATGCTCGCCTTCCTGATCAAGGCCTGCGTCACGGCGCTCAAGCAGTTCCCGAATTTCAATTCCTCGCTCGACAAGTCGGGCGAGAACCTGATCGTCAAGAAGTACTACCACGTCGGCGTCGCCGTCGACACGCCGGGCGGCCTCGTGGTGCCGGTGGTCCGCGACGCCGACCGCAAGGGCGTGTTCGACCTCGCGCACGAGCTCGCCGAGATCTCCAAGCTCGCGCGCGACCAGAAGCTCAAGCCCGGCGACATGCAGGGCGGCACCTTCTCCATCTCCAGCCTCGGCGGGATCGGCGGCACCCAGTTCACGCCGATCATCAACGCGCCCGAGGTGGCGATTCTCGGCGTGGCGCGATCTGCTTTTCGACCCATCTATTCAGGAAAAGATGAAAAAGGCGAAGACAAATTCCGGGCACGGCTGATGCTGCCGCTCGCGCTCTCGTACGACCATCGCGCCATCGACGGGGCGAGCGGCGCGCGCTTCAGCGCCTATCTCGTGTCGGTGCTCTCCGACATCCGCAAGCTGATCCTCTAAGAAAAAGCAGAAGCCCTCCATGGCGGCCAGTGAAGTGAAAGTCCCGGATATCGGGGACTTCAAGAACGTCGAGGTCATCGAGGTCCTGGTCAAGCCCGGCGACAAGGTCGCGAAGGAGCAGTCGCTCGTCACCCTCGAGTCGGACAAGGCGACGATGGAGATCCCGTCGCCCGCCGCCGGTACGGTGAAGGAGCTGAGGATCAAGCTCGGCGAAAAGCTTTCCGAGGGCTCGGTGATTTTGGTTTTGGAATCTTCCGAGAAGACTTCTTCCGAAAAAGCGGAAAAGCCGAAAACCGAACCCCCCCCGGCTGCGCCGTCCCCCCTTGACAGGGGGGCGACGTCGGCGGATCTCGAGTGCGATGTGCTGGTGCTGGGCGCGGGTGTGGGCGGTTATTCGGCGGCGTTTCGCGCGGCGGATCTTGGCTTGAAGGTGGTGCTGGTGGAGCGCTATCCGACGCTGGGCGGCGTGTGCCTGAACGTCGGTTGCATTCCGTCGAAGGCGCTGCTGCACACCGCGGCGATCATGGACGCGGCGCGCGAGCTCGCCGAGCACGGCATCGCCTTCAAGGAGCCGAGCGTCGATCTCGACAAGCTGCGCGCTTTCAAGGGCAAGGTGGTCGGCAAGCTCACCGGCGGCCTCGCCGCGATGGCGAAGATGCGCAAGGTGACAGTGCTGACGGGGATCGGCTGTTTCGAGGATCCGCAGCTTCTTTCCGTTCAGGGGAAGGAGGAAAAAAAGACCATCAAATTCAATTCGGCAATCATCGCCGCCGGCTCGCAGCCCGCGACGCTGCCGTTTCTTCCCGATGATCCGCGCATCGTCGACTCGACCGGCGCGCTCGAGCTGCGCAGCCGGCCGAAGAAGCTGCTGGTCATCGGCGGCGGCATCATCGGCCTCGAGATGGGCACGGTGTACTCGACGCTCGGCGCGCGCATGGACGTGGTCGAGATGATGGACGGCCTGATGCTCGGCGCCGACCGCGACCTCGTAGCGGTCTGGCAGAAGTTCAACGCCAAGCGCTTCGACAACATCTACCTGAAGACCAAGACCGCGAAGGTCGAGGCTTCTTCCCAGGGATTGAAAGTGTCTTTCGAGGGCGAAAAGAAAGAGACGAACACTTACGACATGATCCTCGTCTCGGTCGGCCGGGTGCCCAACGGGAAGAAGATCGGCGCGGAGAAGGCGGGCGTCGCCGTCACCGAGCGCGGCTTCATCGAGTCGGACTCGCAGATGCGCACCAACGTCCCGCACATCTACTCGATCGGCGACATCCGCGGCAATCCCATGCTCGCGCACAAGGCGGCGCACGAGGGCCATACCGCGGCTGAGGCGGCGGCGGGGCAGAAATCGTATTTCGACGCGCGCGTGATCCCGTCGGTCGCCTTCACCGATCCCGAGATCGCCTGGGCCGGGTTGACCGAGGACGAAGCGAAAAAGAACGGCACGAGCATCGGCGTCGCCAAATTTCCGTGGAGCGCTTCCGGCCGCGCGATCGCCAACGGCCGCGACGAGGGCTTCACCAAGCTCATCTTCGACGCCGAAACCCACCGCCTGCTCGGCGGAGCCATCGTCGGCACCAATGCCGGCGACCTCATCAGCGAGCTCGCGCTCGCCGTGGAGATGGGCGCCGACGCCACCGACATCGGCAAGACCATCCACCCGCACCCGACACTCGGCGAGTCGGTCGGCATGGCCGCCGAATTGTTCGAGGGCGTCTGCACCGATATGCCGCCGCAGAGGAAGAAATGACGCAGGACGAGCTCAAGAAGGCCGTCGCCGAGGAAGCGCTCAAGCACGTGGTCGAGGACGCCTTAGTGGGCGTGGGCTCGGGCTCGACGGTCAATTTTTTCATTGACGCTTTGTCAAAAATCAAAGGCAGGATCGAAGGCGCGGTGGCCGCCTCGGAGGCGAGCGCAGAGCGGCTGAAGAAGCACGGCATCCGCGTGTTCGACCTGAACAGCGTCAACGAGCTGCCGGTATACGTCGACGGCGCCGACGAGATCACCGAGCACCTGCACATGATCAAGGGCGGCGGCGGCGCGCTGACGCGCGAGAAGATCGTCGCCGCGGTGGCGAAGCGCTTCGTGTGCATCGGCGATGCCTCGAAGCTCGTCCCGGTGCTCGGCAAGTTTCCGTTGCCGGTGGAGGTCATCCCGATGGCGCGCAGCCACGTCGGCCGCGAGCTCCTGCGCATGGGCTGCCAGCCGGTGCTGCGCGAGAACTACAAGACCGACAACGGCAACCTGATCCTCGATTGCCACGGGCTTACGCTGATCGATCCGCCGAGGACGGAGGCCGAGCTGAACAACGTGGCCGGCGTGGTCACCAATGGAATCTTTGCCCGCCGGCCGGCGGACGTACTGCTTCTTGGTTCCAATTCAGGGATTCAGACCCTGATAGCGAAATAGGCCGAAGCCCGCTCGAAGCCGCTCGGATTTCAACGCTTGCGCCGCAAGCTGCGCCTGCGGGTTTTCGGCCCGCGGGTCCTGAGGAAATTTATCGCGAAGTGACCTTGCTACGGCGACGACGTTCGGGCGGAATCTTGCGGATTTCGCTGCGGTGGCCGTCGCGGTTCTCGCGCTTGAGCGCGCGAGCCTTCGCTGCCGATGCCGTGATGTTCGACCACTTTCCGTTCTTGAATACGATCTGGTAGCCGCCGGCGAGGATCTGGAACGGCTTTCTAACCTTTCCCCGGTAGTCGAATTTCGTCGAGTCAGGCTTGCGGAAGATCTCGAAGTAAGACGGGTAGATGAAGTCCGTCATCTTGAAGCCATTCACGTTGAACGCAAGCGAGTCGGCTTCTACCGGGTCGGCGGCCTCGTAGGCGTAGGCAGCCTTGGGATCCGGTCCAGTCGTCAGCATGTTGATCGCCGGGTCGACGAGCATCTCGACCAGCTCGTGCGACGTCGCGACCGAGAGCGACGCGCCGTCGTCCGCAATCGTTTTGACGAACACTTTCGACAGCGGAAAGCCGTCGGGGGTCAGGTCGTGGTAGGCCAGCGCGCCCGGCGCATCGGCAGTATCGAGGAACACCAGCGCCCATGCGCCCTTTTTGAATCCATTTGTTCTGACCAATCGGGCGGGCGTGCCCCACACGGGCACGACGCAGTCGGTCACGAACTTCTGCAAAGCGGCGGTAAACGCGTCGAGGTCAATTCCAAGCGGTGTTTTTGCCTGGTTGAACACCGCGATCTGCGGTATCTGCCCCTGGTCGAACGCGGTGAACTTTGGTCTGCTTGTCCTCATGATCCCCTCCTGTGTTGGCCTAGATGCCGTAGCTGATCTGCAGGCCGAGCACCGTCTCGCCCTTCTGCGGCAGGTTGTTCAGGCGGTCGGTGCCGACGTTGCGCGTGATGCCGAGCGAAGGCTTCCAGACGCTTTTCCGGTCGGCCGTGTAGTCGTGAAGCGCGTAGCTCACTGTCCCGGTGGCGAAGTTGTACGATTGCTTGACATAGCCGCCGCTCGCCGACGAATCGCGAATGCGCGTCAAGCTGGCGTCGAGACCGATTCGCTCGAACCACTTGGCATCGTTCGTCACTTCCCCAACCGCGCCCACGAAGTGCACGCCGACATATGGGCCGCCGTAGTTTCCCGTGGGCGCTTTTGTTTCATCGCTGGTCGACGTAATGTGCCGCCGATAGAGGCCCGCGAAGGGAAAGATCTTCAGCAGCTCGCCCGCCGGGCCGTTTCTTTGCAGGAACTTGAGGTAGTTGGTGTCAAGCTGCGCATCCAACCTTTCGGAGTGGCCGCGATCGCCGTTCTGGCGATCATCCTCCAAGGCGAAGGTCAACGTGGAATGCAGACGCGTATGGTGATCCGCTGTCAGGTCCCAGTGGTTGCCGAGGTTGGCATTCACGACGCGGGTATCGGAAGCGCTCTTCGCTGCCGAATCCTTGGAAATGCCGGCACCAAACGAGTAACCGAAGGTCGATACGCCCGGCTTGCCCAGGCCATCCAATGTGATTTCCTTGGAAATGATCGCGGCTTGTATGAGGCGGCTTCCTCCGTCATAGCCGTCGTTGGTGTAGGAAATGACCGCCGGCTTCGTGTTGTCGGGCTTCGACGCGCCCTTGACGAGGCTCAGGTTGGGGGAATCCTCCGCGGCGCACACCGAAGAAATCACGCCTGCCAGCAGAAGTGCGGCGGCGCTTTTCATGGCCTGCCCCTATGGCTGCGCGCGCGAATGGACTTCATCGACGATCTCCGACATTTTCTTGCTGCTGCTCCAGTCCTGTGCCTCGCTTGGCTTCACCAGCGGGCCTTTGCCGGGCGCCCTTATGACGATGCTGTTGTACTTGTTGACGTAGCTCTCTGCTTCGTCCGAGGTGATGCCGACGTCATCCAGATTGTTGCCGTTGTCATAGGCCCTGGTCAGCTCGGTCAGCGTGAGCGGCGTATCCGCATCCCAGAAGGCGAGCAGCTCGCTCTTGACTTGACCCTTGGTCGGTGACGCGTTCTTCTTTTTGCTCGCCATTGCCCGCTCTTTGCTATTGAGTAGAGGCTTTAAGACGTTATCGCGAAGAATTTTTTCGAGCCAGTCGCCCGGCTTCTAGGTAAGGACCAAAGAACGTGTCCGCAGATTTTCTGAGAATACGCAACGGTTTCGCAACAAAAATCTGATGTGATTATTCACGAAGAGGACTTGAAGATAAATCCGCGCCGCTATTGGCGCCTCAGGTGCTCGAGGACGCGCCGGATGATCTCAGGCTCCTCGATCGGCGCGATGACCCGCATCGGCCCTTTGCACTTCGGGCCAGGCAAGAAGGAATTTGGCGCAGGCATGACGGAATTTCTCGTCCTTCATCTCTTGAGAAGCGCCCGCCAGCGGCGGGTGGTTTGTTCGCGGTCGAGTCTGGAGGCTGCGATGTCATGTACGAGGGATTCCCAGGGGTCGCCGCCCCTTCGAGGGCTCGAGATCGTTGAGGCGAAGGAAGACGATGGCCGCACACTTCGGCGAGGTCGGAGAATCGCGACTCCGCGCCGAACGTCGCTTCCGGCGCGGCTACTGCAGACTCGAGCAGCGCAGGACGCTACTTCGCGGGCGGAACGTAGCCCGAGGCGGTATCAGCGCCCGCGCCGAAGAAGTGCGATTCGGTCTGGTCCATGAGGTACTTGCGCGCCTTCGGGTCCGCGAGGTTGAGCCGGTTCTCGTTGACGAGCATGGTCTGCTGCTTGAGCCATTGCTGCCAGGCTTCCTTCGAGACGTTTTCCCAGATGCGCTTGCCGAGCGCGCCCGGAAAGGGCGGATAGTCCATGCCGTCGGCCTCGCGGCCTAACTTTACGCATTTCACTGTTCTTGCCATGTGGAGAATTATATTCGTTTAAGAAAGACCTTCGAGCCGCGGCGCCAGTTGTAGAGCGCCTGCCGCCGAAGCGGCAGCGCGGCGACGTCGGCGGCGCGAAAGCCCTGCTCGAGAAACCAGTGCGCAGTCCGCGTGGTGAGCGCGAACACGCGCCGGATCTTCAGCGCCTTCGCGCGCTCCTCGCACGCTTTCAGCAGCTGCTCGCCGTACCCGGCATCGCGGTAGTCCTGCGCCACCGCCAGGCAGGCGAATTCGCCGCTCTTGTCGTCGGGAAACGGATACAGCGCGGCGCAGCCGACGATGACGCCGTCGTGCTCCACGACGAAGAAGTTGCCGATCTCCGCTTCGAGAAGCTCGCGGCTGCGCTTGACCAGCGTGCCCTCGGCCTCCAGCGGCTCGATGAGCGCCAGCATGCCGCGCACGTCGTCGATCCGCGCCGGGCGCAGCCGTTCGACCGACGCCGCGGTGATCATCGTGCCGACGCCCGCATGCGTGAACAGCTCGAGGAGCATCGCGCCCGCCACGCGGCGGGTGATGATGTGGGCCCGGCCGACACCGCCGCCGACGGCTCGGAGGGCGTGCTCCAAGGCGCGCACCGTCTGTTGCGTGAGCCCGTCGTTCTTGCCGACTTTCGCCAGGATCGCCTGGGCATCCTTCGGCGTGAGCTCGCTGATGAGCTCGTCCTTCCGATCGACGGGCAGCTTGTCCGTGTACATCAGGAGCTTGTCCGCCTTCAGGGCGACGGCGACGTTCTCGGCGACGTCTTCCCAGGCGACGTTGAATACTTCGCCGGTCGGCGAGTAGCCGAGGTGCGGCACCAGCACGACCTCGCCCGCGTCGAGGCGCCGCGCGATGCCTACCGCATCGACCTTGCGCACCGCGCCGGTGAACTGGAAATCGATGCCCTTCAGGACGCCGAGGGGGCGCGCGGTGAGGAAGTTGCCGGAGGCGACGCGGATCTGCGCGCCCGCCATCGGCGAGCTCGGCAGGCCCTGCGAAAGGAGCGCCTCGATCTCGACCCGCAGCACGCCGACCGCCTGCTTGACCGCCATCAGCGCGGCTTCGTCCGTGACGCGCAGGCCCTGGACGTAGCGCGAGCGCGCGCCCTTCGCCTTCAGCTCGGCCTCGATCTGCGGCCGTGCGCCATGCACCAGCACGAGCCGGATGCCGAGCGCGGAAAGCAGGCTGACGTCGTGCACGAAGCTCTCGAAGCGTGCGCGCTCGGCGAACATCTCGCCGCCGAACCCGATGACGAAGGTCCGGCCGCGAAACGCGTGCACGTACGGCGTCACCTGGCGCAGCCAGCGGACGAAGGCTTCGGGTTGCTGCAATGCAGTCATGCGACGAAGAAGCTCCCTGTATGCATGTAGTTTTTTCAAATTCTAAAGGGTAATGAGAAAGGCCGTGGTCTGCGCTATCCTTCCCGCTGGAGGCCGTCTATGAAACTCGCGCGCGTACTTCTGCTTTCATTGGTTCTCTCGCCGTTTGCCGCCCAGGCGTCGGAGGACGAGGCGTTCGGCCACGCGCTCACGCTGGTGCAGATGTTCGTGCGCAGCGCGATGTTGTCGGACGATCCCAAGGCCGGCCTCGCCGCGCTCGACAACGTGCTTTCGGGCCGCAATACCGAGGCGAACCAGGCCTTCGCCGGCCTCTTCCAGGAAGCGACCGCCGACCTGCCGGCCCAGCACCGCGACAAGGTCGCCGCCATCGGGCGCGACCTGGCGGGCGTGGCGCGCAAGGAGATCGGCAAGGAGCAGGCGCGGCTCCAGCTCGAGCCCGCGGTTTACGACCGGCCGCGCTCCGTCGAAGCCGCGCTCCAGGCGCGCAAGGACCTGACGGCGATGGGCCTGCGCTACTACGATTCGGCGCAGTTCCTCGACTCGGTGAAACGCGACGACGCGCTCGCCGTGGAGCTGTATCTGGCCGGCGGAGGCGTGGACGTCGCTGGCAAAGGCCGCGACGGACGTAGCGCGCTCGACATCGCGCGTGCCAATCGCAACGAGCGCCTCGCCGAGCTGCTTTCTAGAAATCGCCCTGCCTTTTAGAAGTCTCCCAATATCGCGTTGAGGGCGGCGAGCGCCGCGAGCGCCGCGGTCTCGGTGCGCAGGATTCTCGGGCCGAGCCTGACCGGAACGAATCCCGCATCCAGAAAAGCTTTCTCCTCCTTCGTGTCGAACCCGGCTTCGGGACCGGCGGCGAGCACGAAGCTTTCGCCTCTGTTCTCGATGAATTTTGAAAAACGAAGATCTGAACCGGGAGAAAGCAACACCTTCACCCCTGCCATGGCAGGTGCACGGTAGTCGGATGCGTTGACCAGCGGCGCGACGGCCGGGATGCGGTTGCGGCCGCACTGCTCGCAGGCGGAGATCGCGATCTTCTGCCAGTGGCCCTGGCGCGCGGCGGCGCGCTCGCCCTTTGGACGCGCCACCGAGCCAGAGGCGAGCACCGGGCGAATCTCCGCGACGCCGAGCTCCACCGCCTTGCGGATGGTGAACTCCATGCGCTCGCCCGAAGAAACGCCCTGGACCAGGACGACATGCAGAGGCGATTCGCGCTCGACGGCGCGATGCTCGAGCACGTCGACACCTATCTTCAATCGATTGATCGAGGAAATTCGCGCCGGATATTCGCCGCCCCGGCCATTGAAGAGGGTGACTTCCTCGCCGCTGCGGATCCTCAGGACGTGGAGCGCGTGATGCGCCGTGTCCTCGGGAAGCTCGCAGGAACTTCCCGCTCGCAACGCTGCGTCCACATAGAACCGCGGCGTCTGGCTGCGAGATTCCTTCATGGTGAAGCGGAAAAAATACGGAAAGCCCTGGCTATTCGCCGGCCTTGATGCCGGCTTTGCGGATCAATGCGCCGAAGCGCTCGAACTCGGCGCGGTTCATCTCCGCGAACTGATCCGTGGTCAGCGTGCCGGGCTCGCCGCCGAGCCCGCGCAGCCGCGCATCGACGTCGGGCAGCCGGATCGCGCGCTGCAACTGCGCATGGAGCTTGTCGACGATGGGACGGGGCGTGCCGCCGGTCACGTACATCGCGTACCAGGTCGTCATGTCGGCGCCCGAGACGCCCGTTTCCGCGAGCGTCGGCACGTTCGGCAGCTCGGCCGCGCGCCGCGGCGACGTGACCGCCAGCGGCCGTAGCCGGCCGGCCTTGATCTGCCCCATCGCCGACGACGTGGTGTCGAACATCATCTCGACCGAGCCGCCGATCAGGTCGGCGTGCGCCTGGCTGCTTCCTTTGTAGGGAATGTGGACCGCCCTGGTGTCGGTCGCGAGGCCGAAGGCCTCGGCGGCGATATGCTGGGTGCTGCCGATCCCGGCCGTGGCATAGCGCAGCTCGCCGGGCCGCTTCTTCATGAGCGCGATCAGCTCCGGCACGCCGGCCGCGGGCACGCTCTGCGCGACGACGAGCACGTTGGGCACGACGACGATGAGTCCCACGGGCTGCAGGTCCTTCAGCGGATCGTAGGCGAGCTTGATCAGATGCGGCGCGATCGCCTGGGCGGTGTTGGTCCCGACGAGCAGCGTGTAGCCGTCGGGCTGCGCCCTGGCGGTGAGGTCGGAGGCGATCGTGTTGGAGGCGCCCGGCCGGTTCTCGACTACGAACGGCTGCTTCATGCCTTCGGCGAATTTCTCCGCCAGCACGCGCGCGATGATGTCGGTCCCGCCGCCCGCCGAGGCGCCGACCATGATGCGGACCGGCCTTGCCGGATAGCGGTCCGCCTGCGCCGCCGCCGACGTGGCCCAGACGGTTGAGGCGACGAGCGCCACGGAAAAAAGAATTCTCATAAGGAGATAGTTCGTGCGAAGGAACCTGCCCGTCAGCGCGTGCACGTCCAGACCGCGACTTCACAGCCCGCGCCGCATTTGGCGAGCGCCTTGGTCTCGGCCTCCTGCCGCGTGGCGCCCTTCTGGACGCTGAATTTCTTCGGATTCTTCGCCAGCGCCGCGCAGTTGCGGGTGACGCTCGCCACCACCACGCATTGCTCGTGGCCGCATTGCTTCAGCGCCTCCGTGCTCGCTTCGCGGCTGGTGCGCCGGTCGGTCGCCCAGCCCATGCTGCCGCTCGCCTGGTGATAGGCGATGGCGCCGTGCAGTGAGTTGCGCGCTGACTTATCCGCCGCCAGCACGGAAAAAGAGCTTGGGAGAAAAAAACAAAACAGTACTGCGGAGGCGAGCCTCACATCGTCGCGCCGAGAACCCAGGGAGCGAACTCGTCCTCGCCGTAGCCGAGCTCCTCGGACTTCGACTTGCGGCCCGACGCGGTCTCGAGGAGCAGCTTGAAGAAACGCTCGCCGACCTGCTGGACGCTCTCGGTGCCGTCGATGACGGTGCCGCAGTTGATATCCATGTCGTCTTCCTGCTTCACGAAGAGGGCGGTGTTGGTGGCGAGCTTGAGCGAAGGCGAGGGCTTGCAGCCGTACGCCGAGCCGCGCCCGGTGGTGAAGCAGATCATGTTCGCGCCGCCGGCGACCTGTCCCGTGGCGGACACCGGGTCGTAGCCCGGCGTGTCCATGTAGACGAAGCCCTTCGCCGTCACCGGCTTCGCGTACTCGTAGACGTCGACGAGGTTGGTGGTGCCGCCCTTCGCCACCGCGCCGAGCGACTTCTCGAGGATGGTGGTGAGCCCGCCCGCCTTGTTGCCCGGCGAGGGGTTGTTGTTCATCTCGTTGCCGTTGCGGCGGGTGTAGTCCTCCCACCAGCGGATGCGCGCGATCAGCTTCTCGCCGACTTCCTTCGAGACCGCGCGGCGGGTGAGCAGGTGCTCGGCGCCGTAGATCTCGGGCGTCTCGGACAGCGAGCGCAGGATTCGCGCTGATTCCGGAGTACCCGTCCGACCCGCCGCACTGCAGACCGAGCATGAGGTGGCGCGCCGGCACGCTCTCGCGCTTCGCCTTGTTCGCTTCCGGCAGCATCTCCTGCACGCGCGCGATGCCGTTTTCCACCGCCTTGCGGGTGCCACCCTTCTCCTGGATGGTGAAGGCGCCGAGCTTGTCGCTGCGCTTGAGCTGCTGCGCCGACAGCAGATCGTTGATCTGGTTCGCCTCGCAGCCCAGGCCGACGAGCTGCGACGCGAAGAAGTTCGGATGGCGCGCGTAGCCGGCGATCGTGCGGCGCAGGAGATCGGTCGCTTCGCCCTCGCTCGCCATGCCGCAGCCGGTCTTGTGCGTGAGCGCGACGACGCCGTCGAGGTTCGGGAAGTCCGCGAGATTGTTCTCGAAGTGCCGCGCGATCATCTTCGCCACGGTCGCCGAGCAGTTCACGCTGGTGAGGATGCCGATGTAGTTCCGCGTCGCTACCCTGCCGTCGGCCCGGACGATCCCCATGAACGTCGCCGGCTGCTTTACGAACTCGGTCTCTTTCTTCAGGGACGAAAAAGCATAGTCCCTTTCGAAGTCCCCCATCGCCAGGTTGTGCACATGCACGTGCTCGCCCGCTTTGATGTCGCGCGTGGCGAAGCCGATGATCTGGTTGTATCGGTGCGCCGGCTTGCCCTTCGCGATGTCGCGTACCGCGATCTTGTGGCCGGCCGGGATCGTGACGATGGCGCGCACGCTCTCCTTCGTGACGAGCGTCCCGGTCGGGATCTCGACGCGGGCGATGACGACGTCGTCTTCCGGGTGCAGGCGGATGGTCAGGTCGGCGGCTTGGAGCATGGGATCCTCGCGTCAGTTTCGGCGGATCAGCGCTGCGTTCAACGCTGCGTATAGGTATCGAGGGCGCGTTGGGCGTGCGTTCGGACCGCCGGGACGGTCGCCTTGGCGATCACTTCCTGGATGAGCGGTCTGTACTTTTCCTTCCTGGAGACGCCCAGCGCTCTCACCATCCAGGCGACCGGGTCGCTGTTCTTGTCTATGTTCGCCTTGGGGTAGCCGGCGCGCAGCTCCTCCGCCAGTACATCCAGCACCCGCTCGTCACGCATGCCGTCGTAGAAGATTCTCTTCGCGCCCAGGCGCTTCAGCGAGAAGTCGCTGTTGCGGAGCATATTCACCACACGGTTCTCGTAGTCACCCATTTTCGGATCGAACGAGGCGCGATCGGAGATGACCGGATTCCATCTCTTGTATTCCGGCATGTCCACCAGGGCGTGCTTGGAATAGACCGCGGTGTCCCGGTACGCGAGGAACCTGTTTATCGTCGGCAGATATTTGCCGTCACCGGAGAACCCGAGCGCGCGGATGTACCAGGCGATGCGCTGCTTTTCCACCTTGTCGTCGGCCGGCGCCGGGTAATCCTTCAGCAGCCGCTGCTCGATGACGTCGAACAGGCGCGGGTCGGAAAGGCCCGCCCAGCCGAGCGCTTCGCCGTTCGCGGAGTGCTCGCCTTTGTCGCCGTTGAATATCGCGATGTAGCGTTGCACGTCTTCCTCGACGGAGGCGGCGCCGGCCGGGATCGAAAACAGCAGGGAGAGCAGGATCAGGATACGCACGGCGTCACCTCAGAAAAAGCGCCTCGGCAGCCAAAGAACGATCTCCGGCACGTAGGTGCACAGGAAGAGCGTCGCGAGCAGCGGCACCAGCCAGGGCAGGATCGCCACGGTGGTGCGCTCGATCGACAGTTTAGCCACACGCGATAGCACGAACAACACCGTCCCCATCGGCGGATGCAGCAGGCCGATCATCAGGTTGAGCACCATGACGAGCCCGAAGTGCACCGGGTCGATCCCGAGCTTCAGGCAGATGGGTATAAGGATCGGCACGAGGAGCGTGATCGCGGCGGTCGGCTCGAGGAAGCAGCCGATGAAGAGCATCAGCACGTTGGCGAGCAGCAGGAACACGTTCGGGTTGTGGGTGAACGCGAGCACCCATTCGGCGACCGCGTCGGTGACGTGCGTGACGGTCAGCAGCCAGCCGAAGATCGACGCCGAGGCGACGATGAAGAGCACCGTCGCGGTGGTCTCGATCGTGTCCATCGTCAGCTTGATGAGGCGGCGCCAGTCGAGCGTCCGGTACCACACCAGGCCCAGGAACAGCGCCCACAGCGAGGCGGCGATCGCGCCCTCGGTCGGGGTGAATACGCCCAGCGTCATGCCGCCGATCAGCATCACCGGGGTGAGCAGCGCCATGACCGCGGAGAAGTTGAAGAACTTGTCGAGCACGAGCAGCACGGCGAAGGCCGCGATGACCGCCCAGCCGCCGGGCAGTCCGGCGGTGAACAGCATCCAGGCGCCGCCCGGAACGCACGCCACCAGCACCACTTCCAGCGTCGCCTTCGCGAGCTTTCTCGCGGAGAAGGGCACGTCGCGCCCGAAATTGCGCGTGTGGGCGAAGTACGCGACGGTGAGCATCATCGTGATCCCCATGATGATCCCGGGGATCACGCCGGCGAGGAACAGCTGCCCGATGGAGACGCTCGCCATCATTCCGTAGATCACGAAGGGCAGCGAGGGCGGGATGATCGGCCCCACCGTGGCCGAGGCGGCGGTGACGCCGACCGAGAATTCCTTCGAGTAGCCGTGATCCGTCATCGCCTTGATCTCGATGGTGCCCAGGCCCGCGGCGTCGGCGATCGCGGTGCCCGACATGCCGGCGAAGATCATCGAGCCCACCACGTTGACGTGGCCGAGGCCGCCTTTCATCCAGCCCACCAGCGCGAGCGCGAAGTTGTAGATGCGGTTGGTGATGCCCGCCGAGTTCATCAGGTTGCCCGCCCAGATGAAGAACGGCACGGCGAGCAGCGGGAACGAGTCCACGCCGCCGTACATGCGGTGGATGACGACGAAATCCGGGATCGTGCCGGAGATCATCACGTAGGCGAGCGACGCCACCGCCATCGCCATCGCCACCGGCAGGCCGCTCACCATGAGCGCGAGGAAGCCGGTAAGGAGGCCGCCGCCCATCGCTCAGGCCTCGGTCCCGAATTCCGGCCGCTCGAGCACGCTGTAGCCGAGCTTCCAGTGCCGCCACGCCACCTGCAGCGAGCGCAGGAACATGAGCGAGAAGCCGAACATCATCGCGCCGAATACCCAGCCCACCGGCAGGTCGATGACCGCCATGGGCGAGCCGCCGATGCGCTGCAGGAGGAGCCAGGTGAGCCACACGGCGTAGCCGAGGAACAAGCAGCGCACCGCATCCACCAGCGTCGAGAGGACGCGTCCCAGGCGTTTCGGGATCAGCCGGTAGAAGTAGTCGACCTGGATGTGGTTGTTCTTGCGCACCGACATCGAGGCGCCGATGAACACCACGGCGACCAGGAAGTAGCGCGCGATCTCCTCGGTCCAGCCCGCGGAATCCGCGAGCACGTAGCGCGTGTACACCTGGTAGAAGACGACCGCGGCCATGATCCAGAAGAGCACGAAGGTGATCCAGTCCTCCCAGCCGTAGATCGAGATATCGACTGCTTCGTCCTCAACGTGGAATTGGCCGTCGCTCCCTATTACGTGTTCTTGTTGTTCGCTCACTAGTGGTTGTCGCGGGGTATGAACGCGCCGCTCTTGCCGACCAGGAAGTCGAGGTCCGCGCCCTGGTCGGCCTGCTGCACGTGGTCGAAGTAGAGCCGCCAATAACCCCGTGCCAGAGGGGGTCCGGGTTTTTTCCAGTTCTTTTTTCTACGGGAAATTTCTTTGTCGGATACCAGCAAATGCAGCTTGCCCTTCGCCGCGTCGAGCTCGATCAGGTCGCCGTTCTCGACCAGCGCGAGCACGCCGCCCGCGGTCGCCTCGGGCGAGATGTGCAGGACCACCGTGCCGTAGGCGGTGCCGCTCATGCGCGCGTCCGAGATGCGCACCATGTCGGTGATCCCTTTCTTCAGCAGTTTCGGCGCGAGCGGCATGTTGCCGACCTCCGCCATGCCGGGATAGCCCTTCGGGCCGCAGTTCTTCAGCACCATCACGCAGCTCTCGTCGATGTCGAGCTTCGGATCGTCGATGCGCTTGTGGAAATCCTCGATGTTGTCGAACACCACCGCGCGGCCCTTGTGCTTCAGCAGCTTCGCCGTGGCGGCGGAGGGCTTGATGATCGCGCCGCCGGGACACAGGTTGCCGCGCAGCACCTTGATGCCGGTGTTCTTCTTGAACGGCTTCGCGAACGGGGTGATGACGTCGCGGTTCCAGCACGGCGCATCCTTGTTGTTCTCCCAGATCGTCTTGCCGTTGACGGTCAGCGCCGCTTTATTCAATAAATCATTTTCTCCAAGCTCCCGCAGCACCGCGGGCAAGCCTCCCGCGTAGCAGAAATCCTCCATCAGGTATTTGCCCGACGGCATGAGGTTGAGCAGGGTATGGACGCCGCGCCCGAGGCGATCGAAATCGTCCAGGTCCAGCTTCACGCCGATGCGCCCCGCGATCGCGATCAGGTGGATCACGGCGTTGGTCGAGCCGCCGATCGCGGAGAGCACGCGGATGGCGTTTTCGAAGGCTTCTTTGGTGAGTATTTTCGACAAATTCGTTTTTGATTTCACCAGCTCGACGATCCTGCGGCCCGCCATCCGCGCGATCACGTTGCGCCGCGCGTCGACCGCCGGGTACGCCGCGTTTCCCGGCATTCCCACGCCCAGCGCCTCGGCCATCGACGCCATGGTGGAGGCCGTGCCCATCACCATGCAGTGGCCGTGCGAGCGGTGCATGCACGACTCGGCCTCGTGGAACTCCTCCAGGCCGATCTTGCCGGCGCGCAGGTCTTCCGACATCGACCAGACGTTGGTGCCCGAACCGATGTCCGTGCCGCGGAATTTGCCGGAGAGCATCGGGCCGCCGGATACGAGGATCGTCGGGATGTCCACGCTCGCCGCGCCCATGAGGGTGGCCGGGGTGGTCTTGTCGCAGCCCGCGAGCAGCACCACGCCGTCGAGCGGATTGCCGCGGATCGATTCCTCGACATCCATGCTCGCGAGGTTGCGGTAGAGCATCGCCGTCGGGCGCAGCAGCGTCTCGCCGAGCGACATCACCGGGAACTCGAGCGGGAAGCCGCCGGCGTCCAGGATGCCGTTGCGCACGTGCTCCGCGAGCACGCGGAAATGCGTGTTGCAGGGCGTGAGCTCCGACCACGTGTTGCAGATGCCGATGACCGGCCGGCCGTCGAACTGGTCCTGCGGGACGCCGCGGTTCTTTACCCAGCTGCGGTAGATGAAGCCGTAGATGTCCTGGCGGCCGAACCAGTTGATGCTTCTCCAGCCGGGCTTTTTAGCCATTCAATTCCTATTTGATCGCCTGGACCTTGTCGTAGAGCGCCTTGTCCCACGGCACGTCCTTGGCGACGAGGAACGGCGCGAAGACCTTCTTGAACGCCTCGCGGTCGGACTTCACCACGGTCTTGCCGTATTTGGTGGCGAACTCGGTCACGAGCTGCTGCTCGGACTTCGCGATCTCGGCGTTCGACTTCTCCGCGGCTTCCTTGAACACGTCCTCGAAGACCTTCCTGTCGGCGGCGGAGAGCTTGTTCCAGACGTGGCCGCCGACGATGGCGAGCAGCATCTCGGTAATGTGCCCGGTGAGGTTGATGTGGGTCTGCACCTCGTAGAACTTCTTCGCGAGGATCGTCGGCAGCGGGTTCTCCTGCGCGTCCACGGTCTTGTTCTGCAGGGCGAGATAGACCTCGGCGAAGGCGATCGGTGTGGCGTTGGCGCCCACGATCTTGGGATACATGATGTAGAGCGGCGCGTCGGGCACGCGCAGCTTCAGGCCCTTCATGTCCTCGGGCTTGTTGATCGCCTTGTTGGCGGTGGTGTGCCGCACGCCGTAGTAGAACGCCGCGATCGGCTTGTTGCCGCCCTTCTTGAAATAGCCGTCCATGAGCTCGGCGAGCACCGGGCTCTGCGAGTATTTCTTCCAGTGGTCGAAATCGCGGAACATGTAGGGCGCGCCGCCGATCGACAGCGCCGGGAACGTGCGCGCCGCGAAGGCCTGGCCGGTATGGATGAGGTCTACGGTGCCGAGCGAGAGCGACTGGTTGATCTGCGTCTCGTTGCCGAGCTGCGAGGCCGGGAACACGTCCATCGAATAGCGGTTGCCGGTGCGCTTCGCGATCTCGCCCGCCGCCCATACCGCCTGGGTGTGGTAGGGCTCGCTGGTCTCATAGACGTGCGCGAACTTGAGTTTTTGCTGCGCGAGCCCGCTCGTCGAAAAAATAAATCCAATGGTGAAAACGGCAAACGCCAGAATCCGTTTCATGCGCCCCTCCTCCTCAGTAAGTAGCTCTGCCCCCGGAAATGTCGAATACCGCGCCCGTGGAGAACGTGCAATCCCCGGACGCGAGCCAGCACACGAGCGCCGCGATCTCGTCGACCTCGACGAAGCGGCCCTGCGGAATCTTCGAGAGCATGTACTGGATGTGCTGCTGGGTCATCTGGTCGAAGATCGCGGTCTTCGCCGCCGCCGGCGTCACGCAGTTCACCAGCACCCCGGTCTGCGCGAGCTCCTTGCCGAGCGACTTGGTGAGCGAGATGACCCCGGCCTTCGAGGCGGAGTAGGCCACCGCGTTCGGGTTGCCTTCTTTCCCCGCGACCGAGGCGATGTTGACGATGCGGCCATAGCCGGCTTTCACCATGTGCGGCGCCACGGTGCGGCAGCAAAGGAACTGGCTCGTGAGGTTGATGCGCAGCACGCGCTCCCATTCCTCGATCGGGTAGTCGACCGTCGGCACGTTTTTCCCGGCGATGCCGGCGTTGTTCACCAGCACGTCGATCTTGCCCAGGTCTCTGATCGCTTTTTCAGTCGAATCTTTTACGGATTGAAAGTCTGAGACATCGACTTTCGGCGAGCCGTCCAGATCCCAGACCGCCACTTTCGCGCCCGAGTCTTGCAGACGCTTCGCGATCGCGGCGCCGATGCCCTGCATGCCGCCCGTGACCACCGCTGTGCGGCCTGCGAAATCGAGCTTATTCATATGATGTCTGACAAGGAGCGTGGCGGAAAGCGCGCAGTATAATCGCGTCCCTTCAGGGAGAGAACCCACTTCAGGGAGAGAACCCACTTATGGCAGGCAGGCTGGCAGGCAAGACGGCATTCATTACCGCGGCGGGACAGGGGATGGGCCGCGCCGCGGCGCTCGCCTTCGCGCGCGAAGGCGCCCGCGTCTGGGCGAGCGACCTGAATCCGAAGCCGCTCGCCGAGCTCGAGGGCAGCGACGGCGGCGGGGAGCACCGCATTCGCACCCGCGTACTCGACGTCACCGACGAGGCGGGCATCGCGAAGGCGGCGAAAGAGGTCGGCGAAATCGACGTCCTGTTCAATTGCGCGGGCATCGTGCAGAACGGCAGCATCCTCGAAGCCGCGCCCAAGGATTGGGACCTGGGCTTCGACGTGAACGTGAAATCGATGTATCTCGTGACGCGCGCCTTCCTGCCCGGCATGCTGAAGAAGGGCCGCGGCTCGATCATCAACATGTCGTCCGTCGCCTCGGCCCTGCGCGGCCTGCCGAACCGCTTCGTCTACGGCGCGAGCAAGGCGGCGGTGATCGGCCTCACCAAGGCGATCGCGGCGGATTTCGTGCGGCAGGGCATCCGCTGCAACGCCATCGCCCCGGGGACGGTGGATACGCCCTCGCTGCAGGGACGCATCAATTCTTATGCCGACCCGGCGCAGGCGCGCAAGGACTTCGTCGCGCGCCAGCCCATGGGCCGGCTCGGCACGGTCGACGACATCACCGGGATCCTGGTGTACCTCGCTTCCGAGGAGTCGCTGTTCGCGACCGGCAACGTTTTTTCGATCGATGGGGGAATGACGATATGAAACTGTGCCGCTACGGCAAGGCGGGTTACGAAAAGCCGGGGCTGATCGATTCGGAGAATCGCGTGCGCGATCTCTCCAAGGTGATCGACAACCTCGGGCCGAACGAGATCTCGCCGCGCGGGCTGAAAATGCTCACCAAGGTGAAGCCCGAGTCGCTGCCGGTCGTAAATGGCAGCCCGCGCTTCGGCGTGCCTTACATCGGCATCGGCAAGTTCGTCGCGATCGGCCTGAACTACTCCGATCACGCCAAGGAAGCCGGGCTGCCGATTCCGTCCGAGCCGATCGTCTTCATGAAAGCCACGACCTGCATCAGCGGGCCGGGCGACGACGTCATCCAGCCGAAGAACTCCACCAAGCTCGACTGGGAAGTGGAGCTCGCCATCGTTATCGGCACGCAGGCGAGGTACGTGGACGAGGCGAGCGCGCTCGATTACGTGGCCGGCTACTGCATCGTCAACGACGTCTCGGAGCGCGCCTTCCAGATGGCCACCAGCCAGTGGGACAAGGGCAAGGGCTTCGACACCGCGGGCCCGATCGGCCCCTGGCTTGTCACCACCGACGAGGTGACGGACCCGCAGGCGCTCGACATGTGGCTCGACGTGAACGGCAAGCGCATGCAGAAGGGCAACACGCGCACCATGATCTTCGGCTGCGCGAAGATCATCTCGCACGTCAGCCAGTACATGACGTTGCTTCCCGGCGACATCATCTGCACCGGCACTCCGCCGGGCGTCGGCCTCGGCGTCAAGCCGAACCCGGTGTTCCTGAAGCCGGGCGACGTGATGACGCTAGGAATCCAGGGGCTGGGCGAGCAACGGCAAAAGGTCGTTCCCTATTCGGCTTAGGGAGCGGTCGCCTAGTTCTCGATCTGCCAGCCCTGGTCGGCGGCGACTTTGCGGATACGCGCGATATCTTCGGCGACGAACTTGTTGAAGGACTCGCCCGTCAGCAGCACGCTGGTCTGGGAGGACTGCTCGATGTATTCCTTCCATTCCGGCGTCGCCTGAATTTTTCGCATGAGCGCGACGTAGAACGCCACCTGCTCCGCCGTGACCTCTGACGGCAGCCATACCGTGCGCGGCTGCTGGAAGAGCGGAACGTCGAGCCCGGACTCCACGCAGGTGGGGATGTCGCCCCAGCCTTGCGTTGCGGTTACCTTGGCGCTGGCTGAAAGGCGCTTCGTAGTGAAAACGCAAAGCGGCCGCTGCGTGCCGCTCTTCCATTCGCCGACGCTTTCGCTCGGGTTGTTGACGTGCGAGTCGATTTTGCCCGCGGCGAGCTCGGTCGCGGCTACGGCGCCGCTCCTGAACGGGAGGAAGACGAACTTGACCTTGGCGGTCTTCTCGATGATGCGCGTGAGAAGCTCGTCGGCGTCCTGGGACAATGCGCCGCCCATTTTCAGGTTGCCGTCCTTCGCTCCCGCCGCCTTAAGATAGTCGCGGACCGTCCGGTACGGCGCGTCCTGCTTCACCCACAGCATGAACTCGTCCTGCACCAGCGCGGCGACCGGCGTGAAATCCGTGTGCTTGTAAGCGAGTTTCCTCACCATCGGCTGCGCCCAGGTATTCGAGGTCCCAATGATGACCTTGTGGGGATCGCCGGCGAACTGCTTGCCGTAGAGGTAGCCCTCAAGGCCGCTGCCGCCGGCCTTGTTCACGACCGTCACGGGCTGCGACAGCAGCTTGTGCTTGCCGATGATGGTCTGGATCGTGCGCGCGATGATGTCGGTGCCGCCGCCCGGCCCGGCGGTGGCGATGAACTCGATCGGCTTCGTGGGCTGCCACGCGGCGAGGGACGGACCCGCGGTCCCGAGAACCGCGGCGCCGGTCAATATAAGCGCCGCACAACGTTTATGTTTTTTCGAGAACAAGTGAATCCTCCGTTTGGTTGTCGGGCTTGCCCGCCACCGATCTCCAGTGGATGCTACGCTGGATAAGCGAGCGGTTAAGTCATAGAAAGTCATGGCAAATTCATAGATAGTCATGGCCAAAGGAGTAAGCTCGAATTGCCGACTTTTCCTCGCACCGCTCACGAGGTTTTCCATGAATAAACGAGCCGACATTCAAGCGAACCTGGAGGCATCCGCGTTCTGGATGCCGTACACCGCGAACCGCCAGTTCCGCAAGACGCCGCGGATGCTGGTGCGTGCCGAAGGCATGCATTACTGGTCCGACGACGGCCGCCAGATCCTGGACGGCTGCGCCGGGCTGTGGTGCGTGAACGCCGGCCACTGCCGGCCGAAGATCGTCGAGGCGGTGCGCAGGCAGGTGGGCGAGATGGACTTCGCGCCCACCTTCCAGATGGGCCATCCCATCGCCTTCGAGTTCGCCGACCGGCTGGCGCGGCTCGCGCCCGCGGGCTTCTCGCGGGTGTTTTTCACCAACTCGGGCTCCGAGTCGGCCGACACGGCGCTCAAGATCGCGCTTGCCTATCACCGTGCGCGGGGCGAGGGCCAGCGCTTCAGGCTGATAAGGTGTTCGGGCCGGGCGTGGCCGGGGTCGATCACATCAAGCACACCCACGACCCGAGCCGGAACGCCTTCTCGAAAGGGCAGCCCGCGCACGGCGCGGACTTCGCCGACGAGCTCGAGCGCCTGTGCGCCTTCCACGATCCGTCGACCATCGCGGCGGTGATCGTCGAGCCGGTGTCGGGCTCGGCCGGGGTGCTGATTCCCCCCAAGGGCTATCTCGAGCGCCTGCGCGAGATCTGCACCAGGCACGGCATCCTGCTCATCTTCGACGAGGTCATCACCGGCTTCGGCCGCCTCGGTGCGCCGTTCGGCTCGCAGCGCCTCGGCGTGATGCCGGATCTCTTCACGACGGCGAAGGGGATGACGAACGGGACCGTGCCGATGGGCGGCGTCTTCGTGAAGGATTCGGTTTACGACGCCTTCATGCAGGGCCCCGACGGCATCGAGCTGTTTCACGGCTATACCTACTCGGGCCACCCGCTCGCCTGCGCGGCGGGGCTGGGAACGCTCGATACCTATGAGGAAGAGGGGCTCCTGACCCGCGCCGCCTCGCTCGAGAAGCATTGGGAGGGCGCGATGCACGCCCTGAAGGGAGCGCCCCACGTCGTCGACATCCGCAACCTGGGCCTCATGGGCGCGGTCGAGCTCGAGCCGCGTCCCGGTGCGCCCGGCAAGCGCGGCTACGAGGCCTTCGTGAAGGTCTTCGAGGCCGGCGTGCTCATCCGCTACACCGGGGACACGCTCGCCTTCTCGCCGCCGCTGATCGTCGAGAAAGCCCAGGTCGACCGCATCTTCGAGTGCGTACGGAGCGTGCTGGGCACGGTGCAATAAAAAAGGGGTCCGAAGACCCCTTTCAGGACGGCTTTTCCGGCTACTTCGCGGCGACGGCGGCCCTGACGACGCCCAGGCGGCGTCCCCGCGTCGCCTGCTTCAGGCGCGGCGGGGCGACCAGGTCGCGCACGAAGTTCGGCAGCGCGAACACGCCCTCGTGGGTCTCGCCGTTGTAGTAGCGCAGCTCCTGCATCTTGCGCGCCTCGATCCGGCGGTCGATCTCGTCGGCCGTGAAGGCCTTCGGGTCGAGCTTGTCGGAGCACACCGCCATCGACCAGAGCGAGCCGTAGAGCGGGATGTACATGATGTACGGGCGCACGATCCGGAACACGCCGTTCAGGCGCTGGGCGAGCTCGGCCACCCGCTCGGGGCGCGCCACCGGCGAGCCGATGTGCAGCGCGAGGGCCCCTCCGGGGGCGAGCGCGGCGCGCAGCTGCTGGAAGAACTCGGTGGAGTAGAGCGCTTCCGCCGGCCCCATCGGGTCGTTCAGGTCGAGCGCGATCAGGTCGAACTTCTCCTGGGTGTCGCGCACGAACTTCATCCCGTCCTCGACCAGGACGCGCAGCTTCGGGTTGTCGAACACCCCGTTGTGCACGGCGCGGAAGTGCTCCTTCGCCACCTCGATGACGTCGCCGTCGATCTCGACCATCGTCAGCTGCTCGACGGACGGATGCTTGAGGGCCTCCTCGGAGGAGCCGCCGTCGCCGCCGCCGATGATCAGCACCTTCTTGGGCGCGGCATGGGCGGTGAGCGCCGGGTGCACGAGGTTCTCGTGGTAGACGAACTCCTCCTTCTCGGAGGTCATGTTGAAGCCGTCGAGGCGGAACAGCTTGCCGTAGTGCGGCGTCTCGTAGATCGCCAGCTTCTGGAAGCGGGTCTGCCACTCGCCGAGCTGCTTCGTCGCCTTGATGTAGAAGCCGGTCGAGTCGTTGAGCGGCTCCATCAGCATGTGCTCGCCGCGGTCGACCTCGTGGCGCGCGATCTCGGTCGGCTGGAAGTAGCCGATCAGCAGATCGAGCAGCTTGCGCGCCTTGGCGGAGTTGTCGGCGCTGTAGTTGCAGACGTAGACGTCGAGCGTCAGCCCCTGGCGCTCGGGCCAGGTGTGGATCGCGAGGTGCGACTCG
>WNFL01308706.1_pt1 | contig 25740 bp, 36 predicted proteins | sample 5400361 | NCBI WGS metagenome assembly WNFL01 (sample SAMN13153351, study PRJNA577476) | soil metagenome | isolation source: 40 cm soil on Douglas fir-dominated hillslope | place: USA:California | collected 2013-09-17
GTACAGGATTATACGGTGACCCATTCGTCCGTTGTCCAGAACGATTCGAGGTTGGAAACGGTGGGGCACGCGACATCGACGAGATCAAGGTGGTACAAATATAGGAAATTCAAATATCAAATATGAATGCTACCATGCGCGCTGGGCGATACGAGTTACATAGTGATCGGCAATCCTCAGCCTCAGCAATCCATTGAAGACGGTGTGAGTTGGTTGGAATGGCCACTGCCTCCATCAAACTGAAACATATAAAAACAATATCCCCATTTTAGGGAGAAGCTATTCTTGCCTTGAATAGAGAACCATGTTTATGGGCATCATTGGTTCTCTGGACATTTACTTCAGTACAGTGATGAGTGCCCATGGGCAGAGGATTCAAAATTCCTCGGCTTGTGGACAGAACTTAAGAGTCTCGGTACGAAAGAGAAAAACGCCCCCGATTCCGATACCTTGGATGCCACAACTCCATGACCAGCGTGTTTCCCAAACGTCTGCTCCAAGTGCACGTAGCCATGCCAGCACTATAATGGTGGGCGTACGGAAGAGACGAGGCTACGGTAGTACGTGGCACTCTCAAAGAGTATCCAAATCCACTTGCACAGGACAGCGTCCTTACTAGTACTCTACTCGTACTCCAGTGCTGAGCGATCACCTACCTCGTTAGGGACAACCATCAAGTGTAGGCTCTTATATGTCAATGAGCATATCAATGAACATCGTACGATGTCGTAAGCTCTTCTGTCGTGTAGGTGCCTAACCGCCCCGAAATAATTTCCGCACGTATCAGGCTCACCGATTCAGTCCGGCCGTCGACGCCTACCACTCTCTATCTCAATTATCAATCACCTAATTCCACTCTCTTCGTCCGCGCACAAAGCCTCCCCGGTACGTCGCACGTCGCCATGGGCCCACTTGGTAGTCCGCGTGACGGCGTTGGGGGTCCTTCAGGGGCCCTTCGGTGCGATCTACCACCCACAGGCCAATCACGCTCGTTTTGGGGTATCCCCCGACCGCGTTATCGTTCCGATGCCGACTCATCTCGATTCAAACTCACACAAGACACCCACAGAATGACTAGTACAGTACAGAACGATCACACGGCATTCTCCCCACATTACCTATCCCCGATTAGTGGTTAGTGGAACCCCACATTACCTATGTTTAATAAATCGTCCACCCCCTCGTCTACACCGGGCTCAGGACTTGCAGTTTTGTGGGATCACTGCGAGTGGAGACAATGCGAACGCAGGGTGGAAGATGTCCCATCACAGTCGTTTTTCAATTTTCGGCTCCACCTTGGCCTCTCGGACGTTGAAAGAGGCACATTCGAAATGGTCCTAGGTCCAGTGGCAAGAAGCATCGCTCAACCCCCGTTCTTATAAAGCAGGTGAGAGCGCAATCTACAGTCATTCTGTCACAAGAAATCGAATCGTCTTCCAATCGACATGAAGTGCGCCCTTGAGGGATACAGACCTAAACGCCGCGCGATCGCCCGAAGGGTACGTATAGGGAACGCTTAACTGGTGTGTATTGCACAAAGCTATAGTAAAAAAGATACACAACAAACAAATGGGAGAGGGTCCAAAAACTCGGACATCAGTGTGATGCGGGTATGTGGTGAGTCGGACGACGACCCCAATACACATCACCACAAATACAAAATAACACAGACAGGAGGATGATGGGTGGTAGTTTATGTCACCAGGAAGTACAGGTGGATATGGGGGTTGGGATGGGGTGCACGGATGTTAATGTTATGGGCTTTTGGAACAACAATACACACATGGCACAGGAAAAGTGCAGTGAGTCGGGGTCATGAACATGGTAAACTCTTGAGATGCAAGACACAGTAACTTTGAATCCCTCCGAATGGTGATGCTATGAATAGAGAGCGTGCCGCAAGATTCCGGTGAGAATAAAGGTGGGACAGGGTATTGTAAGAGTGATTTAGACGAGCATGTCGACGAAATCGCGGGAACCGATGCAACCGAGTTTCTTCCTATGTTGCTCAAGGAGGACGTGCTTGTCCAAGCGAGGCTGAGGCTTTTTGAGCTCCCGAGCGGCGAGCCAAGCTCTGCCACCGGCGGGGTTGGCCCCTTCCTTGCAGGCTTTCATGTAGCCGGCACAACGCTCCTTGGCCTGCTTAGCAATCTCTTCGACTGCCGCTCCCTGGGAACGCACGAGCGTGAACTGCTGGAGACGGAGAACGAAGGCCGGAGACCAATCAATGAGCAGCCTGGCCGCAGGGGAGTGAGGGTCGGATAGAATACTAATGAGATGAGCAACATAATCGGCTTCTGCATTATCATGAATGTTGAATGGGAGCGGGCGACCGAGGAAGCTACGAAGGAAGGTGGATACAAGGGGTTCGGATGCGGGGTTTTCGGCTTTAGTGCTCTTGGTGCTCTTGAATACTGCCTTGAGCGAGGCGGTGTTCTCGACGGTATTTGGGGAGGGGCGCGCCGATGCGTCGGTCATGGCGGCATCACCTTGTTGATCAAAAGGAGCGACGGCGTTGTTAGGTTCTTGGGGAAGCTGAACAGGAACACGGTTCACCGCAGCGTGGCGCGGATTATTGTTCGACTTGTACATGGCAGCATTGGGAACTGGGGTCTTGGGCAGGGCGCTGTTCGCCTTTGGCTTGTGGACTGTGGCATACGGTTTTTCGAGGGCAACTAGAGAGGAGAAAGATGAAGTGTCAGGGTTCTGATGGGGGGATGGACGGAATGTGGAGCGAGAAAAGAAGCAGAGGACAATGGAGACAGGGCGCGATGCAAACCAGCAGAAAGCGTCGGGCTTGCTTCAGCCTCGGGAAGCCAACTCAGGGGTATCATCGACGTCGTAAACGTCATCCTCCTGATATTTATTGAAGATGACAGTTCTCGGCCGGGCGCTTTTCTTTTGCGCCCGAACGAGTACAGGAGGCGATGTTCCCACCAGAGCAGGATCAGTGGCACTCTCGAGGCGATGGAATAGCAGGCGGGAAATGAAGTGAGGATGGTTACCATTTGTCGTATTGTTCAGGGGCCCGCGGTTGAACATACGGGGTGGGCGGCTGTTTTGCTTGCGCCTGTTGCGGTCGCCGTGAGAGTAGGCACCTTGATTTTGAGATTTTGAGTGAATGATATTCGAACTAGAGTAGGTGTATGCGAAAGAGGAAGCAACCGGGCGAGGCGACTGAGCGAGGCTCAGGTAGACCGGATCAGCAAGGACGGCTGGCGAGGGGTTGGCTAGAGACATAGTGAGCGACTGCGAGGGAAGAAGAGGAAGAGAGAAGGGGAAAGCAGGATGCTGACCATAGTAAGTGGTCCCATGGATAACGACTGGGACGGCGCCTGGGCGGGGGTGCTGCTGCTGACGGCGGACAGGATAAGAATGAATAGGGGCTGCTGAGTAGAGGAGGGCCATAAGAAATAACACGATTCTAGTAGTGTTGCGAGACGAGAGACGACAGAGAGACGACTGCGAGGGCGAGGGCGACGGCGAGGGCGAGGGTAGGTGGTGGTAAGGTCAAGAGATGGGGGAACAAAACAGGCCTGTCCTTTGTTNNNNGGAATTCACCCTTTCAACCCCTATTCAACCTCTATTCAACCTCTATTCAACCTCTAGCAGACCCCTGAGTCGACCCACCCCCGTCTCCCCGGCTCCCCTGCCTTCCGCGGAACGCCACTGCCCATCTGGGAGGTCAATAGCACCCATCACTAGCCGGCTTGCAAGATCCGGTCAATCGTATGGGATCGTATGGTCTGTGGTCAGCATCATCATCATCAGCCGTGAGGCGGTGGTGAATGGATGGTCCGTCATCGGTCATCATTATGTCGGCCCGACAGACGTTCGCCCTTCCTTAGATACCGCTGAAACCCGACAAGGGCAAGCAGAGGAGAGGAACAATACAACTCGGGATGCTGAGCCGGGGTCTAATACGCCCGCTCCACGCCCGGGAGCGGGTTTACGAGCTCTTCAGGACCTATTCAAAACGCGCTCGTCAGCCCTTGACAGGGACGAAGATCAGCCAATTCGACTCTATACAAGCTACATCACCTACTAGCATCCCCGCCACTAATTTAATTCACCACACACTCTTCTAGCTACACAACTCCCAGACCGAATACTCCTCGCCCATGCCCATGCATCGAGTATCCTATCATTACGTCTTACCCCGAGATCCTACTTAGTGTCCTGCCCGGTCAGCCCGGTCAGGATCAAGGTTTCGCTGCATCCTCCTCGACATGGGCCCAGGTAGATGGGCAAAGGTGAGGAAAAATATAGACTCAAACGGGAACAGCCGTTAGCTGTTATAGTTGCCCGGCTTTCGCAGTCTGAACGTGATACTCACAATGGTTCAAGACGTCCCAACGCAGCCCTCTTAAATGATTGGGACATATAAGGACAGAAAGATGGCGAGTAACTCACAGAATTCCTTCAACTTGACTTAGCATTGGTAGCCCGGCCAGCACGATCAGAGCCTCCCCCGGCGAAATGAGCACACTAAAGGATCACCATACAGACACTCTCTACTAAACGAAATGAAGATTATACTCAAGTCAGTGAGGTGGGCCTTCCCTGCTTGTTCACGTGTACAACCATTTCTAGAAATCGTTGTATTTAGAAGGTATTAGAATAGATTGGTTTTTGCACTGCTTCAGTGAGAGGCACGGCGTCATGTCAAATTATATATCACAACATGATTCAGTGTCAAGTTTACATCAGCACATAGAGAGCAGAGAGTGTATGAAAGCATGCCTCACCCGAGGCGGGGTGGATGGAAGCCGACATCGAGGCCATGAAATCAGGAGATTGGCACAGGTTTGGACGACGACTTCCGCACCTTTTTGAGTGCCTCTAACCCCTTCTCTTCTCTCCATTCGCAGTCCTCCTTGTATTCGCACCAACTTCCAAAAGTCAGCCACCACAAATTATGAACGATCTGAATTGGGATGTGACTTACTTGCACCTTCTCGTATTCTCAATACCCACACCTTGAGCCTTCTGGGTGCCCCTCCAAAAATTCAGAGCCGTCCGGAGATGCTCATCGAGAAGCCGCTCGTTGTACTTAAACTGCTTCTGGCCAATTATATTGCTGTCCTCATCTGACAGGCATTCGGATTCACTCGATGGCGGGTGTTCTACGGGGGATAACGCTGCTGGAGGGCACATTAACCGCAGTTCAAGAACGAATACCCAGTCCATACCGGCGGTACTAGCTCCTTCCTGATCAACCTCCATGTCATCCACGTCTACAGGGAGAGGTTTGAGCTTTCCTTTTCCCTTTCCCTTCGCCTTGTTCAACTTTTTTTTCTTGGCCCCTCGCTTCCCCTTGACGGCTGTTTCATTCTTGCGATACACAATCGTCAATTCATCCTCGCTACCGACGTTCGCTATGCCCATGTCTTCGACCGTTTTCCTCCACACCGCCACCAATTCTCCAAGACACCTCGCTTCTAAAATGCCTGGCAAGTGACCCATGTCGTTGGTTTCGATAACCATAAGGGATTGCACCACAAGCTCTTCGCTGAAAGGTTGGTAGGTCTTAAGGCCTTCGTGCTTGAACATTTTGTCCCAAAGCCCATCATCAGTCTCGGTTGAGGTAAGGCGATCGAAAAGCCGTTTATAAATGCTGAGTTGTATCACAGCGGGAAGAGTGTCAGCCCCTACGGGTATGGTCCCCGAGTGCCGTGTTTTGGTGTCTATGAGATAGAATCCATGCGTTCGCATCTTCTGCGGCGCCTCGAATGTGACTCTGTCGGACGTGAGCCCGGCTGTCCCCAGGGGTCTCCGAGTATCTGTGAAGTGCTGCTCCGATAGAGGGGAGAAGGGTATCGCAGTTTGTCGTAGACCAGAGCCAGTCCCCCGCTTTCGCTTTTTCGAGGAAGGAAGCATTGACCTTGGTTGAGGAAAAGGGACCCGATTGACTTCATCCTACGCGAATATTATGATAATCCATCTTAGAGTAGCAGGTCTGGACATACGATAATTCCGTGGACCAGTATCCCATCAATGAAGTCAAAGACGGAGAGTTCACGACATTTACCCAATGTTTGAAGGGCTCGCAGGTTTGCCAGCATATCAATGATCCTGTCGGGTATGAGGTTGCATTCTGGACAAGCTGGGAATGCTTACCTGATGACCCAGGCGTCCTCGCGTGTCTTGCGAACAATTGGAATCTCCAACGGCCGTATCTCCTTTTCCAATGCTTTATGGACTACCTTGAAAGGAGATGTCATGGACCGGCGGCATGTCTGTTAAGGAAGATACTGACTACGCCCTTTTTTACGAGCTCAGCGGCCTTCTTTGACACTTCTTTGTTAATGCTAATTTTCTTATTATGTGCTGTGACGAATATTTCCTTCCTTTTCTTTTCACCGCGATGTTTCTGACCGCGCAGGTCGTACTCGGTCTTCAACTGACACCTACGGGGACAAGTGAGATTCATTTTGTATACAAGAAATCGCGTGCCACGGGAAGACATATAGCTCACCAGATTGGGTGTACTAAGTCTGTGACTGATAGCGTGCCGGCAGGACGGAACAATTGCATGAGTGATTTGCGTGTATGAGGCATATTCATATTCTCCTCGATGTCAAAATCTGAACTCGAATTTGAGAAATGACAAGATTCCGATGGTGTTTGAACTGGCGGTTGGGAGGGGGCAAATACCAGATCCAGAACCGCCTGCTGGCTCTCCGTAAACGACTCAAAAAGCTCCGAAAAGGTGCTCTGTGTCCCAGTTATCAGTTGCTCGTCACCTCCGTCTTGCCCAACTTCCTCCGTTGGTCTTCCGAGGGAAACGCTCCCACCAAGCGTTGAGGGTGGTGGTGGCAAACGTGAACCACGAACAAGTGAACTCTCGAGTTTGTCCCACTGGGAGTCGGAAATATCCGGAAATGGTAAGGTATCAAATTCGTCGTCTGAGGTCATTGCTTCGGTGTAAAGGTCCAGTTCCCACCTTTGTTTACACCATGCTTCGGGCAAGGGGCTATGAGGACTTTCGAAAGGCTATTCCAGTTATTCGACTACCATCGAGTTACACGTCGTTGTAGCCTAGGAAGGTCTGCTCAATGCCTGAATCGGCTACTGCCCACACCCAAGCGCGGCCTGCCATACCAGTATACAAACCGTACGGGGAATGGCTAGGTTCAAGCTTACCCAACTCCTTGGCCTTCTCTTCCGTACTCAACGCAAGCATTTGCTCGAACTGCGATTGTTGGAGGCAAAGCGCGTTTCCGCAAGTCCCGTGGCATAGACAGGACTCTTTCACGAGTATACCCCGCTCCCATACATGAGAACGTCCAATCTCAATTGCTTCGTCGATTTGTTTTTCATGATTTGGAAAGCATGGACGGATTGCGGTGAGGGACGTGATGAAGCCCGGAGCTCCATGGCAAAACTGAACTAGTTCCCCCCTTTTTTGGGTACGTCCCTTGTCATGGGTGCTCAACGCGTACGACTGAGCGGCCGAGGGCAACGATGAAGGCCAGTTTCCGGAGGCGAGCTGGAGGGAGAGGAGACGTGAAACGGTCTCTTCTAGACCACTGGCGCACTCTGGTAGGGAAAGAACGAGCTGGGTGACGATACCGATCGCACCATGAGCGGCGCCAAGATAGGACCTCCCATGCCAGTACCATGGTTGCGGAGTTTGTAGAATCCTTTTCACCACTTTCTCTTTTGTCCTCTCTATCTCTGAGAGGACCTCTTTCTCTGCGACCTCGCCGATCCGGGTCGTGGCTGCCCTCAGCAAATAAAGGTATCCTGCCCTCCCATATAACCATTCATCCGACCCTCCTTCAGCAGTCAGGATCCCCTTAGCAAATTGACAAAGTTTCATGACCTTCGTCACGTCCTGGTATATGGCTGCATTGACCGCTATTCGTGCGAGGATCTCGTTCGCTACACCACAGTGATTGGGATCTACGGCGTATCCATTTCGTGCAAGAGTATCGTCGTTCGCGGTCTTGTTGCTTGCGTCAATGTATGCCTCTGCCCATTGACGCGCGGTGTGGTGTCTGATCGTCATCTCCGGATGTGTTTGTGATAGTCTAAGGAATAGATACGCTATCCCTGTTGGACCATCGAAGAGCCCTTGCAGTTTCCAAACATGAGAAAAGGACTCGGGAGGCGCGGACTGAAGCAAACTGGTCAGACACGCGACGAGCTCAGGATGAGGGGAGACAGGTTTGAGTGGTTTGTCATTGGGAATATAACGCTGCATCAGTCTCGAGCGAAGGAAAGCGAAGCTGAAACAAGATGAGGTTCAAAGTCGAGACTCTATTATGACATGACTTGTAACAACGTGAAGTGCGAAGTCCTTCACTTCTTAGGCTTCAATCGACACCAATTCCTTTCCTTCCTCAACCATGTCTCCCTTCTTGCATGCCACATGCTTCACAGTACCGTCTTCTTCCGCCCGCAGAACTGTTTCGGTCTTCATACTCTCTAGAACTACTATAGCCTGCCCCTTCTTGACCGCCTGACCAACTTCTACCTTTACGTCCACAATCAGACTGGGCATCGGCGCTCGCAATCCTCCCTTTGTCGCAGTTCGAACCTCATCTTCAAGTGAGAGAAGCCACTGCGGGGAGGGTATAGCCAATGTGTATTTATGGCCATTATGGAAGATGTGGAGCTTTTCAACATTTGACGCTGATGGTGCTGCATGCGGATTCGGTAGTTGTGAAATAACAGAGGTTCGGAGTAACCTCTCATTGAGTGTCGAGTGGACCTCCTTAGGGTTCGCTAAGGCGGCATCAATGTTATCAAACTTGCCGAGGACTTGGCCACTTGAAGTTTGGACGAGAAGGTTGTAGTGCCTTGGCCCAAGGATATCAACTGTGATGGAGAGTGGATCAGACAAGTCAGAATGCACCGTGATGATCCGTTTGTCCACGTCTCCACCGAGTCGTCGACCGGTGAGAGAAGACCAGGGTGATGTTGCTGGGACTGAAGGTTGGTCTCGGAGAACGAGATACAGGGCCGCTTGAGCAAATACTTCTGCAGGCGGTCGCTCGAGGGGCGGGAACAGTTCGTTGTGGTGTTTCTGTGAACCATTGGTCAGTTCGTTATTACATACAACTACCAGAGGGGCATACGGGGATGAACCCAGTCTCTACTTCCCCGTTAATGAACGCCTGATGACTAGCCAGCTGGCGTAAGAACTTTAAGAGAATATTCCGTCAACGGCACTCAACCAGGACAAGAACCCGACTAACCTCGATATTTGTTGATAATCCAACAACCTGGTACTCCTCAAGGGCCTTCCTCAGAATCCTCAAAGCCTCTGTTCTGTCCTCGCCATGGACGACAAGCTTGGCGATCAGGGGGTCGTAGTAAACCTCAATAGCGCCACCTTCCTTAAATCCCACCTCCAGCCGGACCGTCTCGGACGCCGAGGGAGTTGAGATATGCAACAGTGGGCCGACGTCTGGAAGGAAGTTGTTCCGCGGATTTTCCGCATAAATGCGGGCTTCAAAAGCATGGCCGATACGAGGGATTTCGGCTTGTTTTAAAGGGAGTGGATTGCCAGCGGCAACCTGCAGCTGCCACTCGACAAGGTCCTGACGAGTGATCATCTCAGTTACTGGGTGCTCGACTTGGAGGCGAGTATTCCTACGAACGCCAAGTGAGCGGTCCTTTCCACGAGATTGGCCATTGACTTACATTTCCATGAAATAGAATTTACCACTATCGTCGTCGAAAATAAACTCGACGGTTCCCGCCCCAGTGTAATTGACAGCCTTCGCGGCTGCTGCTGCCTTGTCACATAAGTCCTTCCTTAGAGATTCTGACAACCCCGGTGCGGGTGCCTGGAGGGAAAATCATCTAGAGAATCGCTTTGAAGTGGGAGGGAGAGGGGCATACCTCTTCGATGATCTTCTGATGCCTTCGCTGGACTGAGCAATCCCGCTCCCAGAGGCTGGCGACATTCCCTAAGGCATCACCAAACACCTGGACTTCAATATGCCGCGGCTTGACGATGTATTTCTCAACAAGTACTCGATCATCACTGAACGACTTGATAGACTCCCGTTTCGCGCTCTCAAGAGCATCCGAGAATTCGCCGGCGTTCCTGACGATTCGCATTCCTTTCCCGCCGCCTCCAAGGACGGCTTTGATGAGCACCGGAAATCCGATACGCTCGGCTTCGCTTAATAGGTGTAGGGGGTCTTGGTTTGTACCGTGATATCCTGGAACACAGGGAACGCGAGCCGCTGGTTTGAAGGGTCAACATCGCTGGGTCGGAAAATGGAGGAGTGAAAGAGCACAAACCAAGCATGATGTCTTTGGATTCGCTGTCAAGTGGGGCTTAGCGTATGGATCCTTGCGAAAATCTATGATAGGGAATCGAACCTCTTCGATGCCATGCTTGTGATCGCGGATATAGGGGGGCCGATAAACACGATACCTGCCTCCTGTAGTGCGACAGCAAACTTCGCATTTTCGCTCAAAAACCCGTAACTCCGTGGAGGATAAGCTAGTGACATTGTGCTAGAGAGTCAAACGCATACCCGGGGTGGATTGCCTGGTGATTGCCACGTGTCAGAGCATATCGTACGAATTCATTGAGTCACTTACTTGAGCACCACTCTTCTTCGCCACTTCAATTATTTTGTCGATCCGCAGCTATCAACAAAGGGCTGAATAGGAATGCAGTCAAAGCCTTCGGCGCACTTACATAGCTCTCTGCCGAGGGGGCTGGTCCTATGCAGTATGCTTCGTCGGCCTGGGGTGACCTTAGTCTGTTATTTCACCCCAAGGGGTAACGCACTAACCATTTCGACATGCATGGAATTACGGTCCACCTCACTGTAAACTGCTACAGTCTTGATGTCTAGCCGCTTCGCTGTACGTATCACCCGACAAGCAATTTCTCCACTACAGTTTGATCAATATCAGAAATGGAGCAGGCGGCGGCTTGCTTACCGGTTGGCAATCAAGATTTTATCAAACAATGGTTTCTTCGCATTCGAAGTGATTCCGCTTTCTGCCTTCTCTGTTAGTCCCTTGTTTTTCGGTACATTGCATTAAATTCACCAGTTGCAATAGTACGCTCCGGTTTCTTTATCGAGGTAGAGGATCTGTGGTTGTTTCCCAGGATGTTTCGAGCTATTCCCGCTGGTCTAATGACACTCGACGAGGTTGAGACCGTTCGAGTGGTCGCGACACCGACTGTCCGGGCCATTGCTTTCGTCGCAACATTTGTGGTGGTATGTGCAGTGGTAGAGACTGTTTGTAAGAGATGGCGGTGTGCAGAGCGAGAGGTTGGGATCATGGTAGAGTGTAGGGAGGAACAACAGAAGCGGATTTGAGTCTTGACCACAACCCATGACGGGCGGATCATAAGACACGGCGTGACTAGCTCCAGGCTGATTTCTAAGTTGCAGTGGGCTGTATATGACCCAATTTTCTGTTACGGCGCTCCTTTCGAGGCTCTCACACACCTTGTGGACACTGCTTTTCGATTCTTTGTGGCCGAGCCGCGGTGACCAGAACATCAGGTTCACCATACATGAGATGGCGAGAGCATCCCCCAACGCAGCGCGTCAGCCTCATCATCTCGCTTGACCACCGACTATGTCGGCCCTTCGGATTCTCATCGTTGGTAGCGGCGGGCGAGAGCATGCGCTGGCTTGGAGACTCGCTGCCTCTCCCTCTGTCGAAACGGTATATACCGCCCCAGGCAATGGCGGAACTGCATCCTCCGCGAAACTGCAAAACGTCGCGATCGGGACGGAAGACTTCAAGTCTCTGGTTGAGTTTGCAGTCAAAAATACTGTAAAACCTTCTTTTAGATGGCTGTCCAGCATTTTTGATCTCATACAACTGAGTAGATCGGATTGGTACTGCCTGGACCAGAGCAGCCACTCGTGGACGGCATTGAGTCGCATTTCAGAAAAGGTGCACCCCTCTTTTTTACGGATTTTCGGTCAACTTAATTTCGTCGCATAGTTGGAATACCTGTGTTTGGACCCTCCTCCCTGGCCGCGAGGATGGAAGGTTCTAAGGCATTCTCAAAAGACTTTATGGCACGGCACTCCATCCCCACCGCCACATTCAAGGTCTTCACTTCCCAGCAATACTCGGAAGCTCTACGATACGCGCAAACCTGCGGGCACCGGGTCGTTCTCAAGGCTAGTGGGCTTGCTGCCGGGAAAGGGGTATTGATTCCCGAGACTTCTGAAGAAGTAGAAAAGGGACTTAAAGATATCCTACTTGACCAAGTCTTTGGATATGCTGGTGCGTCGAGCTCCCCGGACCAGGTCTATGTACTCACCGTGTTCCGCCGGATGTAGGAAACGAGGTGGTCATTGAAGAGTATCTAGAAGGTCCCGAAATATCTGTTCTAGCATTTTCAGATGGCTTCTCCATTGTTCCTCTCCCTGCTGCTCAAGACCACAAACGGATTGGAGAAGGAGATACCGGTTTGAATACGGGAGGCATGGGCGCCTATGCGCCTGCCCCTGTAGCCACACCAGAGGTCATATCCCGAATTACCAATGATGCCCTTCAGCCCACTATTGATGGGATGAGGAGAGAAGGTAGTCCGCCTGTTCACATCTCGCTTAGCCACTCATCCATGCTATTCCTCAGGGTACCCCTTCGTCGGGATTCTATTCACAGGACTCATCCTTACAGATTCGGGGCCAAAAGTTCTCGAGTACAATGTTCGCTTCGGCGATCCCGAAACTGAAGCCCTGATGCTTCTTCTCTCAGACGACACGGATCTTGCTGCGGTCCTTCTTGTGAGCGATAACGCACCCCCAGCTACTAATTTGTGTACTCACGACTATCAGGCATGTGCGGAGCGCCGCCTCGATTCAGTGACAATCAAAACGAAACCGGGTTTCGCCGTCTCCGTCATTCTCGCCTCCCAGGGTTATCCTGGTTCCTACCCAAAAGGAAAGGGCATCACGATTGGCGATATCCCCGATGGCGTCTTTATCTTCCATGCCGGGACTGCAATCCAAGATGGCCAGCTGGTGACTGCAGGTGGTCGGGTGCTAGCTGTATGCGCGTACGGACAGACCATAGAGGAGGCGTTGAATACGGCTTACAACGGTGTTGACAATGTCAACTTTGAGGGAAAGACTTATCGTAGAGACATCGCACACCAGTGTGTTCTGTTGCACATTTTCCCATCAGTGTATTCACAGAGCCGATAGTGCCCTCAAAGCCTCCTCTGAAAGCAAAGGCTCCGAACCGCTCACGTACGCTCAAGCTGGTGTCTCTGTTGATGCAGGCAATTACCTTGTCGAAACCATCAAACCCTTTATCAAACAAACCCGACGCCCAGGAGCGGATGGGACAATCGGTGGGTTTGGCGGAGTCTTCGATCTCAAGGCTGCTGGCTGGGCGGAGGATAGTTTGCTTGTCGCTGGCACTGATGGTGTCGGCACAAAGTTGAGGGTTGCACTGGAAGTAGGTAAACATGACACTGTCGGTGCGTACTTATCCTTCGATTTTTTAAGCCGGTCGCTGATCTGAGCATCATGGAGGACAGGCATCGATTTGGTGGCGATGTCAGTAAACGATCTCATCGTGCAAGGCGCTGAACCGCTACTGTTCCTCGATTACTACGGTACTTCCAAATTGGATGTCAAAGTTGCTGCGGATGTTATCAAGGGCATCGCCGAAGGCTGCATTCAAGCTGGATGCGCCCTCGTAGGCGGTGAAACCGCTGAAATGCCCGGGATGTACGCTGAAGGTGATTTAAACTCGCCAGGAATCTCACAACGGTCTCATATCAAACCCTCCCCTTAGGTGATTACGACCTTGCGGGCTTTGCATTAGGAGCGGTTCGGCGCTCCCTTCTTCTACCAAAGCCCGACACGATGCGCAAAGGGGATGTCCTTCTTGGGTTATCATCCTCCGGCTTGCACTCCAACGGGTTCTCTCTCGTGCGCAAGATCATCCAAAACACCGGTCTCACCTTTTCATCCCCTTGTCCATGGATCGTCCCCGGTCCATCCTCGGCAGGAAGAACCCAGAGGGTGGAAGAGGAAACGACGGTTGGCGAAGCGCTGCTGGTCCCAACAACGATCTATGTGAAGCAGCTTCTCCCGCTCTGCGGATCAGAAAAAGCGCAGCTCAAAGGGCTCGCGCATATTACCGGCGGGGGGTTTGTAGAGAACGTGCCTAGGATACTACCGGAAGGACTAACCGCAGAGATTGACGTCGCTGCGTGGGCCCTACCGCCCGTATTTCGGTGGCTGATAAAGGAAGGCAACGTGGAGCCCAGGGAAATGGCCAAGACGTTTAATTGCGGAATCGGGATGATCCTTGTTGTTGCACCCGAACATGTCCACGAGGTTACCCGTCTTCTTGCACGTTCGATCGACGGCGCGGGTGTCCACAAAATCGGGTTCTTGATAGAAGGCAGGGGTGTACAACTCAAGCATTGGGAGACCTGGGTTGCTTGAAAGATATTTTTGGCACGCTTAAAATAAAGAATTCTATCATCTTCACTGGTGCACTGAAGACTTCGCAACGGCGAGAATAGGGGAGAAGATCGATGGTGGACACCTTGCGATCATGGGTATTCGCACTGGCGAATGTAGCTGAAACCTAAACCCCTCAGGTTCGCGTCTCAAATGATAGCCAAAGAATCATTAGAATTCATCTAGAAAATTCTGAAGCGAAGAAATGTGGTTATCAGCTTCCCCTGGTCTCGATTACATGTATTATATCATCAGCATTTCCATTGGTGTCTCAAGCATGAAGATCGAGCGGTGTGGCGTCTAGTCTACTAAGATACACGACAACACACAGCGAGCCTAGCTTGGACCAGAAGAAACAGAAGGGAGAGAAAGACGCGCAAGGAGCAACCCACTAAGTGATGAGTTTCGGTGCCTTTATTACTTCCGACTTCGCAAGGCCCTTAACAAACCCTTCTTGATCTTCATTCGAAAGGTCCTCGAGAGTCTTGCCCTTGGTCTCGGGAAGCAGCAGGGTTGAGAAGATGCCGGTCAACATGAACAGGGCGAAGATCTCGAGGATATGTTTGACAAATTGGTTGGTGCCGCCGATATCCTTCAGTTGCGCGAACCCAACCTGCGCAACGATCGCACCGAGTTTGCCAGAGGCGGCGGAGATACCGTGAGAGGTGGAGCGGTAGCGGGTTGGGAACGCCTCGCCGGGGATGATGAAAGTCGTGGTATTTGGTCCTATGGGATGTGTAAGCACCACAGAAAAACTGGTGCCATACGGTTGGAGGGTTAGGGAAGGCGCTACGTACCGAAATTCTGGAAGAAGTTGGCGAGGCAGTATAGGAAGACGAATATCGCCTTGGTTTGCGTGGTTTCGATGAGTTTGTCATAGGCGAATCCCATGATGACAAAGATGATTGTGAGGAGGATGAAGCCCATAAGTTGGATTGGCTTGCGTCCCCAGCTATCAACGAAGAGGAAGGTAACCCAGTAGCCAGGAATGAGGCCAGCAGCTGAGAGAATCAAGTTGCCGATAGAGATGTTCTTGAGACTTTCGTAGACCTTTTGGGTTCCCGTAGCGGAGCTACCCTGGAAGCCGATAGCAGTGAGTACGATGGAGGAATTGAGACCAAGACCGTAGAAGGCGATATCGAGGGCGAACCATGACCACGCGCAGCCAATGAGGATTTTTAGATTCTTCCACTTGCTGAAGTAGTTGGCAAAGTCGCGACGGGAAGCCTTGGGGGCGTCCACACGTTGTCGAACTGCATCGGGGTCTACGTAGAAGGTGCCAGTGGAGAGGAAGTTGTCGACGTCGTCGCTGGCTTGTTGAACGTTGCGCTCGATATCCATAGTGAAGCGAGGTGTCTCTGGGATGGTAAGGCGGTAATAGAGAGCGACGACTCCAGGGAGACAGCCGAGACCAATGAGGATGCGCCACATATTGTCGACATGGGCCAACACGGCGGGGTCGTCAGCAAGAACGGCGCTCTTGAATGCTTCGACAATGACCAAAGCGACAAGGGCGGCAGTAAAGTTGCCCCAACCTTGGAAAGCAAAGACGGCGGTCATGAGACGTCCGCGGATGTGGGTAGAGGCGAACTCGGAGGAGATGACAGCGGAGAGTGGATAGTCGCCGCCGATTCCTACACCCATGATAAAGCGCCAGACAATGAGGACGCCAAAGATATTGACACCATGTGCGTCACCAGCGAGAGCCTGACCGAAGGTAGCGATGATGATGATCATGAGTTCGACGCCATCTATGGGTGAAGAGGAGGTCAGGTTGGTATTAAGAATGTGTGGTGTAGTGAGTTCTGGAGAGGACATACACATGCGCTTGCGACCGACGATATCTGCCAACCAACCGAAGAGGAGCTGTCCAACGAGGGTACCAACGGGGGTGGCGACCTTGAGACCAAGATCTTGATTCGGAGTGGTCTTTTGACCGGGGCTGTAGACATAGCCGATCATGACGGAGGCGATGTTAATGGCAAAGATATCATAACTGAAAAAGGATAAAGAAATGTCAGATTTGAGTAGAAGAGTACAAAAGCAGATAGAGTTCTCAGAACTCACGCATCGGTGAAGAAGCCGGCACCAGCGATCAAGGCGATTTTGGCATGGAACCAAGAAAATTTGGCATTGTCGATTTCGGCGAGAGCACGTTTACGACGTTCTGCATAATCCGAAGGATTTACGTGGGTCTTGACGCCATGATCTTTGTCGTCTCCGGACGATGGAGAGGCCCGTTTCTCTTCATGTTCACTCATTTTGAGGGTCTCGGGGGTCTCGGGGGTCTCGGGGTCTCGGGGGCTGGGGTGGATTGGCTGATCGGTTTAGTGGTAGTGCGCGCACTTACTGACCGACTCACTGCCTAATGCGCTTGGAGACCAGGGAAATGGTCAGGCCAATGGGGCCAAGGGGACTAAGAGGAAAGTGCACGTCGGTAGACGTTTCCTTGGCTTTCTCAGACCTTTTAACTGGATCGATTTCGTAGCAGACGACGACCGTGCGTCGGTCGATCCAGCGAACCTAGTGAAAACAGAGGTGTGCGCGAGTGTGTGCGCGCGGTCAACGACGCACGTTCGTCACCTTGTTCGCAAGCGAGCGGGTTTCGCCGGTTTGCCACAAGGTTCAACGCTCAAGGTCGCCCTTGAGTGAATTCGAATTCGCACGCACGCACATAGGTACGAGATATTACATTCAAAATAAAATAAAATAAAATAACGATTTGGGTGATCACATACTCCGTGAGGTATTCGCTGTCCTGTCCTGCCCTATCCTATCTCATTTCTAATTATCAGGGCCGTGGGCCAAGGGGGAGATAAGGCAGGCGTTGAGAGCCAAGTCAGAATTTATCGGGTGGAGACTGACGCTTATGTCAAATGAATGTAAATGCCGTCAAACAGCCGTCAAACAGCCGTCAAATACCGTAAAAGTGGCTGAGCACCACATGGTTCATTCGCAGCCACCGAATTCGCAGCCAAGAAGTTCTCTATCTATTTATTGGTCGTGTGCCCAAGCAAACCGGCGACCATAACATTTGGCGCCAAAGTGCCTATCTCCACTCCACTCCACCTCGATTCGTTCATGTCATGTGATTCAGTGCAGATGTTCACAACACAGTGAAACTACTGCTGGTCATGAGTCAGTCAGTCACCCAGCCAGCGCAACGCAATCGATCTCGACGAGCACATCTTTCGGAAGTCTGGAGACCTCCACTGCTGCCCGTGCAGGTTTGTGCTCGCTAAAAACTGAACCGTAGATAGCATTCATAGCTGCAAAGTCGTCCATCGACTTGAGGAATACCTGGCATTATATTGATCAATTTGGCTGGTTTGTCCTGAATACAGGAACCAGGGACAACAGGCAAACTCACCGTCGTCTTTACCACTTTGTCCAATGAACTACCACTAGCTTCCACTATAGCCGTCAAGTTACTCAATACTTGTTTCATCTGCGCTTCAAATCCCCCCTCCACGACTGCCATCGAAGTCGGAGTGAGCGGAATGCATCCTGAGACGAATACGAATCCATTCGCCTTGATGGCTTGTTGGTACGGTCCAATGGCAGCAGGGGCATCTGATATCACGATCAGATCAGGTTTGCACCACGAAATTCCATGGGAGAGAAATCACGCACTGGGAGTCGAAACGGCACTGATGGTGGACATTCGGACTCGATCGACGGGGAGGTGTGTTGATCTCGATGGTGTAAGCCTAACAGCAAGGGTCCTGCGTGGAGCAGTGATTAAGGTCCGGCAACCAACGTAACAAATGGCGCCAAACATTGAAACAAAGCAGTCCGTTTTTCCTCACCTTCCTCCCGTCGGCCGACTCGGCCGAAATCCTGCAAAAGGATTTCTCCGCGCGTGGAAATGTCTTCAACAGAAGTACTGTCGGATGCAGATCTGCTGCAACAGCTTCTACAGTTTACAATTAGGCTCGCGAGGGAAGCGGGGGAGTTGATTCGACAAGGTTCAAAGGCCGTTTCAACAGTCGATGAGAAGAAGAACGCTGTCGATCTAGTTACTAAATGGGACAAAGCTGTTGAAGCGCTTGTGAAGGAGAAGATTTTGGCTACATATGGTTCCCAATTCGAGTTGTGTGTCGCGTGCCTCCCCCTCCCCTACCCCTTACGATATTCACATTCGTCCTGATCTGATCAGCATCGGAGAGGAGTCGTACACGGACGGAACACGTCGATCTTTAACAGATGCCCCCACTTTTTGCGTCGATCCGATCGGTATTTTGATCTGTCCAAAGCTCGAGGCACAACGTCGAATTAAATCGCGCTCACAGACGGAACTACCAACTTCGTGCACGGCTTCCCCTTTGCGTGCGTCTCTATCGGCCTCTTGTACAAGAAAGAGCCGGTTATAGGGGTCATCTACAATCCGTTCCTCGACCAGCTGTACTCTGCCTTGAAGGCTCACGGTGCATACCTTGACGACATCAGGACTGGGGAACGCACCAGGCTCCCGATATATACGCCTAAGCCACTGCCTTCGTTGAGCAGCGCGATCGTAGGGATTGAGTGGGGTTCCGACAGGTACGTATCCGACTCTGGGCATTCATTCGAGAAGGAAACCGCAATCTCAACACGATCAACAGGTCCGGAGAGGCATTCAAAAAGAAACTCGACTCTTTCGCAAAGTTTGTGCCAAGTGACCGAGTTCGGGTCCATCCGTTGAGCAGCTCCCCACCAGGTTGGCCGGGGACGGTAGAGAAACTCCTGGCGGAAAGATGGTCCATGCGTTGAGGAGCATGGGATCTGCTGCTATGAACTATACCCAGGTGGCGGCGGGTGGTCTCGATTTGTACTGGTGCGTCAATACTTCGGCCACTGTCCGTCCTTGAGTGCTCATTCGTTTCTGCAGGGAGATCGGGTGTTGGTGCGTGAACAGCGGCGTCGGATTCACTGGCTCATCACTTCTTTCCTACGGCTTAGGCCTTGGGATGTCTGCGTACGCCTTGTGTATTTCCTGTTATTTTGAGTACGCACACCGACAAGCACTTCTAGGCGGGAATCGTGATTGCGCAAGAGGCCGGGGGACTCATCAGGGGATCATCGTCAACACTGGACAATGCAAATTGGTTCACTGAAGAGTTCCTCTGGGGGAGAAAGTACATTGTCGTGAGGTGCATAATCATTACCGGTCCTGTTATCACACGTCGTCAGACTATTGTATTTACTATTTTTGTATAGGTCTATTCCTGACACGCCGGTGCGAGCCTACTCTTGATTATCCACCAGCCAAGATATCTGACATGTCGTTTCGGGAGCACAGGAGGAAACAGGTCGCGATGCACAACTGCGGATCATGCGAGAGTTCTATGACACAGTTGAAGATTGGACCCCGAAGTAGCCTTGGAAGGCTACGGTTCGAATTGTGCTAATTGTAGCAAGACTTTTGAGGCCTGCACACAATCAGCAGAGGCGTACTAGTTCAAGCGTGCTCAAGTAAAATAGGAGTGCATAGATGACTTGTATTACATATCGTCCACGTGCTACGTAGACAAGGGTCACATATAGGAGCATAACAGGCTGGGCTCGCCAGATCCTCTGCAAGCATGAAGAAGACCAAAGAGTAATTCGAAGTTCGAACGAGACAGGCCAATATTTGAGACTGGTAGAGATCATGACAACGCACAGAAGATCGAAGGTGAAAGTTGTGTGATTGTGGGGGGGCTGTTGAATACGGTAACTCCTGACAAGCAGAAAATCGCAAGCGGTATCACCATACTTGCACAAGAGAAAAGATTGGAAGTGCGGAAAGCACTAGACCACAATGGTGGAAGTGAAAAGCAGAACAAGAGATGCTTTCAACTTTTGAAGAGGGATGAACAACGCCGACTTAGTCTTGAGTCTTGGACTGGATCTGATATCTATTGGCGTTGCTGTGGGTTAGATTGGAGCTTGTACTTGCGTGATTTGATCGGCCGAGGGCGTACGCGAGGCCATCCTCCGACACGACTCGTCCTACCAGTGAACGTGAGAGATTTGGTGACAACGTAACGAACCGCCTTGACGGAAAGCTTTGCAGCATAATAGGAGCCGATTGTAGCTAAGCGGACGCCCTTGCCAACAAACTTGGCGGCCGTCGTGAGCCTGTTGATGGCGGCTCGAGCATCTCGGAGACGGCATGCCCGACGGTCTGGGCGGTTACTCCTATGTGATTCTAGTCAGAGTGTCAGCGCAGTATTCCCGGATACGATACCCAAGCAAACACACTAGCTGGAACAGGGACAACCCTGATTGGGATAATGACCCCAGCCGCAACGGATTTCTCACCACCTTGACTACTCTCGAGATGATGCTCGGTCGCCACATCTCGCGTTGCAAGTCCACTTGGTGGCACAGAATCCTTGACAACGACTGCAGTTGGACTAGGTTTATGTCCTTGGCGATCGTAAATGGGCGGAAGGAGTAGGGGTTTTGTTGACCTATGGACGTATACTGCCCTAACCCACTCTATCCAACGTCTATTGAAAATATCGGCAACTCTTTGTGGTGTTCGTCAATAACGTCAGTCTTAACGCGAAGGGGGAACCACACCTCTTTAGGAGCGCAATTTCGGTGTCCAGCATTTCGGGAAGAGTCAAAGAGTCGCCGGCCTCCTGGGGGTTCATCCAAACAGTGACCACGGGTTCCCAGTGCAAAACACCTTCAGAGAGTGTCGGATCCGTCTCACGATCGAGGAGACGAAGCCTATCGCGACGCTCCGATGGCGTCTCGGGGTCAAACGCGCCCCAAGGTGCCTCTCGAATTGCGGCTTTGACTTGCGCAATTTCCGCGACCATGTCCAAAGGTTTAAGGTCTTGCAAGACTTGATGTGCTTGAGGGGCTTCAAGATCGGACCGGTTTATTCTCCAAGCCATTCGCCGAGCATCACGCGCGGCATACTTCCTGAGGCGTTGGACGTCGTCCTTACCCAATTTTGGGAAGCCATGAGGAAATAAGCTACAGTCTTCTGGGAAAACAATCGCAGAAACTATGACACGTATAACCTTTGGATAATGATATGCGACCCCCGATAAAAGAGGGAGTTTTGGAAAAACTGGGTATCGCGAGATAGAAAAGTCATAACGGGTTCCAGGAGAAATGATAGGAACAAGAGTGCTGGCATCATCTTGAGACAATGTGGCGGGTCTGGGGCCAATGACGGACAGAGTCAACTGGTAGCGGCCACATCCGACGAGCCTCTGCGCTTCGAGCACCAAGCCAAGGTAGACCTTACTGTGCTCAGGCTCGAGCAGATCCTTGGTATAGAAATCGGTCATAGGATCGCCTAGAACCGCGAGAGACGCGTAGGGATCAACCTTGAAGGCAACGTACGAGTGGGGCTCGATGTGGGCGGTCCCCAGCCGACGAGAGACGTGAGCGCCATTAAGACGCGTCGGAGAGGTCGTCAACATGGATAACGCGTGAGTGGGGATCGTGAGTGGGGAGACGGGATGGGGCGGTGGGTGCGGAGAGAGGTGTAAACACAAATACGGACAAACAACCTTGGTCACGGACGTAAGGACGGCCACCGAAATCTGAAATCGAAGCCTCGCACACTTTTAGGCACTAATTTGCGTATCTCTTCGTCTTTAATCTGCAGCACGTCGCTTCAGGCGCCGCGCCGAGAGACAGGGAATTTCCCTCGACTTTTGCTTGGTTGGAAACCCAAACATGCGTCAGAATTTGACAAGCAGAGGTACTTTGTAATCTCACAATCTGTTCCACGTTTTTTCTCACTTAAATCGTTCACTTTCGCAGCTTTCACTCGACTTCAGCGAGCTTTTGCTCGACCCATTTCCTGCTCACCATGCGCCTCCTTCCATTCCTCAGCTTTAACATACGAATCCGCCCGTCAGCGGGAATCTCGTCTGCAGAAGAAGACCGCCCAGGCACGACGCGAAGCATTGACAAGAGAACGGATAGCCAATGCTCCTCATCCTTGCCTCGGCTATAGACCAGGCAACGAACAGCTATGGCTCCAGTCTGACATTTGCAACATCACCCTTACACCCGAGAAGATTCAGTCTACTCCCTCGGCACGGGTCCGTGGCCAGGATGTCGTGCTTCCCGCAAATTATCAGTATGGCATCGGACCACGTGAACAAAGGTTCCTGATGGAAGACCTACCAGCTGTGCGAATGCAGCAGCAGACATCTCAGGTCGACGCGCTGCGGCCAGACTTTGAAGACGAGGCTACAAGGGCATTCCTGATCGAAACGAAGAGCAAGAGCCAGATGGCGAGACTCCTGGACTTGAAGAATGCCGATGCCGGAGGAGTCGCGTTTGAAAACAGACGGAGGATAGTAGAGGCATTTGGAGAGCCAGGAAAAAAGAATGATACAGGGCGCACTGAAGTCCAAGGCACGTACCCCTTGTATCTCACTTATTAGTGCTGACATACACACTTTAGTTGCAATCCTGACCTATCGCATCCGCAACCTCTGGGCTCACGTTAACAACTTCCGTCGAGACATTCACAATCGTCGAAACCTCCAGCTGCTGCTTCACCAAAGGGCAGGGTTACTCAGATACCTTAAGCGGACAGGTCGTGCGAGGTATAATGCACTGCTACCACGACTAGGCATCGAGCCCGAAGTGGTTGAAGGAGAGGTGAATCTTTATAGGAGTCTCTTCTCCCGGATGGACGCAAACCCCAATAGTGGAAAGAAGGGGAGAAGAAAACTCAAGTAATTCGACCTTGGGCATTCACGATCATGTCCGTCTCCTGTATACGTCGAGCCCTTCTTAACAGGATATACGTTTCTCTTCAATAAGTGCATTAGCACTGCCCATGAAAAGTTCGTATCATTCCTGTCTCTTCAAACTCACGAATGCCAAATTACGCGTCTCAAACTTGTTGACCACCACTGGACGTCAATACTATATCGCCTTTTGATTTGGTGTGTTCATTACTAAGGCTTGCGGTATGTCTAAATATAGCATCGGCCCGAGAAGATTCCAGTCTTAAGATGGCAAACGTGCCAAGTGCAAGTTTTCTAGCACGTGTATGAGAATGCGCTCAATATTAATCCTAAACACGACCCCAACCGAATTACTTCGGATGCAACACCGCTGGACGCGAGACTGCAGGACCTTTAATGAACCCAGACCTTGACATGAAACGGACTTCCTGGCTAGGACACTGAAGCCGCCTTCCTTGCTCCTTCCACCACTCTGCGGCTGTTGAACAAGAAAGTCCCTTGGGGGACGCGGTCGTAGAGAAAGGAAAGGGGTGGCAACCTCTTTGAGCGCTTTGATAGGCCACCCGGAGGTTTTGTTACAGAGTAGAAGAAGTCAAAGATGCTTGGTGGTTAATTCTTACATGTTGTTTCAGTGGATTGTAAAGGTCCCGATGGAGCACTGTTCATTTGTACGAGAGGTCAGAAAGTTTGATTGAAAGCAGCTCAAGTGAACCGGGTTTGCTCATATGCGGATCCTTATGCATCGGACGCTATTGGGTGACCACCTGAATTTTGACCTTCGACGCGACTCAGTATTTGTATATCCAAATAAACGCGACTTAACCCGCGCCCGCAAGACGATATGGATCAGCAATTGGCGAACCTTCTTCTCGCAACACTCAATCCAGACACCACTACACGTGTACACGCAGAGCTCAGCCTCACTGAGACGCTTAAAAGCCCGGGTTAGTGTTTTTACCACCACAATCGTCCACAGCAAATCCAGTATTGACCGATCCACTCGCTGATTATCAGAGGCTGGCGTATCCTTGGCCAGTATCCTCTCTGCGCAAGACGCGGATGTGGCGTTGAGACAGATAAGTACCGATCCCATGTACCCTGTTATGCCGGGGGTTGGCGATGGGGCTGATCGACTCCTGTGGCGCTTACTCTGCAGGTTCTATTCTCAAGAAGTATGTGACTGAGTACTGGTCACCCCAGTCACCGCATTTCAAAGGGATTGCTCCGCCACCAGTGAGGCTTCCCATGTAATTGGGAACCGGCATAGTTGACGCGTTCTCAAGCAGGTTAAGGATAGGATTCGGTCTCACGTCTTTTCTGGTCTCTCCGATCCCAGCCGCAAGATTCGCACGAGCTGTGTAAGTGGTCACTTCCGCCGATCCTTTTCTCTACAGATATAAGACAGTATCAGCTATTCGTACGCTCCTTGAAGGGTAGAAGAGGCGATTGCTGAAGGCGGCTTAGACCTGCAAAGGTCTTGTTCCCTTCAAGCGAGTGATGATTGTTATTATTCCTGTGGAGACAAATACCAATCCTCCATAGGGGTGCCTGGGACTGACCTTGGCGAGATTTCTTAGGCATTCGTCCTCTCCAACATTGCCAAATGGGACTGGCCAGAAGACTATCCCACTCTCCTCAATGATCTCATCGGGCTTCTTGGTTCAAACAATCCAAATTCCATCCACGGCTCGATGCATCTCCTCAGCGAATTCGTTCAAAACGAACTCGCCGAGGATCAGATGCTTCCCGTCCTTCGTCAACTTCTCCCAATCCTCTTGAGCATTCTCGGTAATCCCACCGCTCACTCTCACTTGACACGAGCTCGTGCAATTGCAGTCTTCCGTCAATGCGTGACCGCTCTCAATATGGTTCGCAAGGAATATCCCGAGGCCGTCAAGGAGGCCCTTACCACTGTGCTTCCCGAGTGGATTCAGGCCTTCCAGGTCCTACTCTCACAAGATCCTCTCGCTGATGTTGCTAATGCCTCCGATTGGGACCCTCTTGCGGTTCGCATCCAAATCTTCAAAACTCTTGACATCATCCAGACCAACTTCTCAGCTGCTATTAGGCCCTTTGTTGAGCAGCTCCTGAAGCTAACCGCCCAGAACCTCACGACGCTCATGCCCGTCTTCAGGTCGTACTACTTGACGGGCAGCGGCAACCCTCCTCCCCCTCAAAATGTAGACGATCCCGATATGACGGTTTCTTTACAGCACCTGGCCTGCCCCGCCCTTGACTTCATCTGCGAGGCGGCCAGAAAGCAAAAGAGCGTTATTTGGGTTGGAGAGAACGTCGGGGATATCATCAATCTCGCCCTTTACTGGGCGCAAATGACTACTGAGGACGTAAGTCCCACGGTGTTACTGTACAGGTCGAAGCTCAAACGATCTGACAGGAAGAAACTTGGGCGGACGATGCCAACGCCTTTATTCGTGATGAAGAGACCGACTTGGAAGCATATACCGCCCGAGTCGGTGCGCTCGATCTTATCTCTGTACGTGTGTATAATGGGGCCGCTAATTTTGAAGCTGAATCCCTGCACCGTGGCAGGATCTCGTTGGATTGGTCGGTCTCCCGGCACTAGGACAGCTCTGGACAGCGACCTTGCA
>WNFL01391309.1_pt1 | contig 25729 bp, 18 predicted proteins | sample 5400361 | NCBI WGS metagenome assembly WNFL01 (sample SAMN13153351, study PRJNA577476) | soil metagenome | isolation source: 40 cm soil on Douglas fir-dominated hillslope | place: USA:California | collected 2013-09-17
GTCGGCCGACCCCAGCGCGACCGGAAACTTGCCGGCCACAGTTCGCGAGATCCCCATGCGGAACTCGAACACCTGCGTCGCCGAAATTGTATCGGTGAACCCGATAGTCATTTGCTGGTTGAGGGCGCGAATGAATCCGTTGCCGTTTCCGCCCGAGGGACCCGGCAAGTCGGGCGCCTGTAGATAGTTGCTCTTCCTCTGCGAGAGACGGACGAAGGCCGACATCTTGGCGCTAAGTTGGCCGTCCAGCTTCAGATCAAACTTGTCGTTGAAATTCTGATCGCGGCGCAGATTATTCTCGTTGCTCGCGCGGCCCGCTCCCGTGGGCGTGGGCAGCTCGTTCAGCACCTTCACGGCGAACGGAATCATCTTCACGGCCGGAATCGGCGTGTTGGCCGGAAAAACCTCGCCGGTCAGCGGATTCCTCACCGCCACCGTAAAAATCCCCTGCCGGTCGGCCAGCGACGGAATGCTCGAGAATGACGGGAACTTCTGGATCTCGCGGAAGCCTTCGTAATCGGCGAAGAAGAATGCCCGATTCTTCACGATCGGTCCGCCGAAGGCAGTGCCGAATTGATTGCGCTGCAGCGCGGGCTTGCCGGTGGCGGGTCTGAAGAACCCGACCGCATTCAGCTCGGTGTTGCGCAGAAATTCCCAGGCGCTTCCGTGCAGTTGGTTAGTGCCGCTCTTGAACGCGGCATTGATGATCGCACCGGAGCTGCGCCCATACTCCGCGCTCGGCAGACTGGTGACCACTTTGAACTCGGCCAGCGCGTCGGGCGTCGCCTGCACCACCTGGTTCGAAAATCCCTGGTTCGAGGTTCCGTAGGCGTTGTTATCGATCCCGTCCATCAGAAAGTTGTTGAACACGCTGCGCTGTCCGTTGACGTTGAACGCGCCGTCGCGCGCCGGATTCGCAAAGGCGTAATCGGATCGGCGCACGCCCGTCGCCAGCAGTGCCAGGTCAGCGTAATTCCGCCCGTTCAGCGGCAGCTCGACGATTTGTTTTTGATTGATCACCTGGCCGCGATCGGAAGAGTCGGCTTCCACCGCCGTCACCCCCGCGCTGACTTGCACGGATTCGGTGACCTGTCCCACGGTAAGCGCCAGATCCACGCGTTGCCGCGCATTGACGTCCACCTGCACGCGATCGGCGAACGCGGTGGTGAAGCCGGTCTTCTCCGCCGTAATCTTGTAGCGGCCGATCTTGACGTTGTTGAAGAGATAGTTGCCGTTATCGTCCGTCGTGGTAGCCGCTTGAATGCCGGTCTCGATATTCAGTAGCGTGATTTTCGCCCCGGCGACGACGGCTTGCGTCGAGTCGCGGACGGTGCCCAGAACCGCGGCGGTATCGAACTGCGCGAAGGCGGCGATGCCCGCCAGGAGTAAACAGAGAACTGCACGGTAGAGAAGCTTCATGGATTCACCCCGTAATATCTCCAGATACTATCACTAGTCGATGACAAGCGAAACAATTCTTGTTGAAGATCGGGTAAGCAAAAGAAAACGGCGCACGGTTGGCTGTCCGTGCGCCGCCCTCCTGCTTCGATTGAAGTGTTTGAGTTACTGCTGGTTGTTCGCCGGTCCGCCCCGTCCACCGCGACCGCCCTGCGGAGGCACGGGAGGAGGCAGATCGTTACGCGGCAGTTTCTCCGGCCGCGTTGCCGCGTGATACACGAACGCCGCTTCGATGATCGCCATCTGTTCCAGGTCGGCCTGCTGGATGCGATCGTAGGTGTCCATGTTCGAATGATGCGTACGCGTGTCGTAATCCATCGGATCCTGAATGAACTGGAATCCCGGCAGACCCACGCGCTCGAACGATTGGTGATCCGTGCCGCCGGTATTGCGGATGGTGATCACGCCCGGTGTCAGATCCTTCAGCGCGGCGAACCACTTCTCGAAGATCGGGCGCACCATTTCGTTCTGCTGAAGATAGATGCCCCGAATCCGTCCGGTTCCGTTGTCGATGTTGAAGTAGCCCGCGAAGCCGTCGTGCTCGGGAGTCGGCTTCATCACCGCCGGATCGGCGAAATGCGCCTTTACGAACGCCGCCGAGCCCATCAGTCCTTCTTCTTCACCGCCCCACAAACCCAGGCGAACGGTGCGATCCATTTTCAGATCGAGCTTCTTAAGAACGCGCATCACTTCCATCGCCACCGCGCTCCCCACACCGTTGTCGGTAGCGCCGGTGCCCATGTGCCAGGAATCGAAATGTCCGCCCACCATGACCACTTCGCTGGGCTTTTTGGTGCCGGGAATTTCGCCGACTACGTTGAACGAATCGGTTTGCGTCATGTCGAACGCCACCTTGATGTCGAACGAAAGCTTCACCGGAGTCTGGTGTTCCATCAGCCGGAGGATGCGGTTGTAATTCTCAGCCGTGATCGAGACCGATGGCAGATTCTTGGTCGGATCGCCGGTGCGCGGTGAGCCGTTGCTCGCAAAAACAGTTCCGCTTTGACCGCGGCCGCTGGCCGTGACCGTCAGCAGCGCGCCCTCTTCGGCGAAAAACTTGCGCTGCTTTTCCTGGAAGGCGGTGCGCTCCTCGGGAGTCATATTCGCCAGCGGATTCGGCTGCCCACCCGGTCCGCCGCGTCCACCCCGCCCGCCGCCGGGGGTGAACAGAACCTCGGGAGTCAATGCCTCCAGCTCGTCATTGGTATAGCGGTGCGCCAGCGGCGTGATCGGCAGAGGAAGATCGATCAGCGGCGTCGTCAGGACGATTTTGCCTTTCAGCTTGCCGTGCCACTTGTCGAGATCGGCCGGCGCCTGGATCGAAGCCAGGATCGCTTCGCCGGTGACTACGCCGTTGGTGCCGCCCGACCAGGCTTGCGGATACCCGATGATCGGCATGTAGGTGGGTTCCACCATCGCGCCGCTATAGCCGGTAATCTCCCAGCTCGGAATCGGCCCGCCGCGGCCGCCCGCCGTCGACCACTTTTCCAGATGAACGTTCGCGAGGCCCCACTCCTTGAGCTGTCCGACCGCCCAATCGCCCGCGCGCCGGAATTGCGGCGAATTGGTCAGCCGCGGGCCGTAGCGATCGGTCAGGTTGTACATGGTGGTCATCAGCGGGGAGGCCGCACGGCCGCCGCCACGTCCGCCTCCGCCGCCCCCTCCATCAGGCCCGCCGAAGCCGCCCTGGCCGCCCGTGTTCAGAACTGCGGTTTTGATCTTGTGAATCACCTGCAGGTCCACGTTCTCAACGCTTTCGGCGATGATCACGATCGGGACAAGCAGCGAAAAAGCAAATAGCAACAGTGTTTTTCGAGACATGTAGGTTAGAGAATAGCAGACGGAAACCGCCGACTTGAGGTTACCGTAAGCGCCCCTCGGGCGCCTTTGGCGCTCCGCGTGCCCTTAGCACTTGCATGATGAAACAAATTCTAAGTGGACTGATTCTTGCGGCAGGTTTGGCGATCACCGCCTCGGCTGCCGAGGTGATCGTTCGAATCGCACCGCCGCGCGCCGTCGTGGAACGACGCTCGGTGTCGCCGGGCCGTGATTATGTGTGGCAACCCGGTTATCACAACTACACCAACAACGAGCATGTTTGGCTGGGTGGCCGCTGGGAACAACCCCCGCGTCCGCGCGCTCGCTGGGAAGCGCACCACTGGGTCCGTCGGAATGGCGGATGGGTGCTGGTAGAAGGCCGCTGGCGCTAAGTACCTGGGGGCCGCAGGATCCTGCATCCACGGCCATTCGAAGTCGGGTTAAAAGCACTTAATGTACCTTGTTTGCAATAGGATAGGTGTGCCTTAGCTTTTGGCCCAAAGCATGCAAGTTCCAGGGCATGAAAAGATTCCTTACTGGCTTGATTCTGGCGGGAGGACTGGCGATGACCGCCTCCGCAGCCGAGGTTGTAGTTCGTATCGCTCCCCCACGGGCCATCGTGGAACGGCGCCCTCCACCGCCCGCCCGCGATTATGTGTGGGTCCAGGGCTATCACAACTGGGATGGCAACGCGCATGTGTGGGTACCCGGCCGCTGGGAACAGCCGCCCCGTGCGCACGCTCGCTGGGAAGCGCATCACTGGGTCCGTCGGAATGGCGGATGGGTGCTGGTGGAAGGCCGCTGGCGCTAAGCTGTCGAACTCGAGTCTAAGGCTTCCTCCACCTGGCAGTAGCTGCTGCCGGGAGGGAGCCAATATCGGTCCAGGCGGCACCGGAATCGCCGAATGGCGCAGGACAGCATCCTCGACAGGATGCAACTAGCGACCATTCGCAATCACTTCGGTGCCGCCAGCCGACGGGTGCGTCGCGAGTGACTTGGTGACGCTCGGCGGTCGCAAAACCTCCTAGCGGTTTGCCGTGACTGGCACGCGATCCAGTTCCCTCGCGAGAATCCGAGCTACTTCGCTCACGTTGGGCTCGTGCAGCATGCTGAAGTGGTCGCCCGGTACTTCGTGAAATTCGAAACCCGGCGACAGGTGGCCCCACTCGAAAGCGGGATCGAGGAATGGTCCGCGCGGGCGCTCGGACGCCCACAGGTGCAGTATTCGGCCGGCTCCCCGCCCAGTTGCCAAAGGATGCGGACGATACTGACGTAGCGCCGCGTTTTCCGCAGCCGGGTGGCCGTCAGGTTGGGTACGCCGCAGCATCTCGGCGACGTGGGTCGCGCGCGCCGCGATTCCGGCCTTGATCCGACGCAGCCGCCCTGGGCGAGACAATTGAAACCAGGTTTTTCCCGCGAAGCGCACCGCCCGTACCCAGCGCCGACGGGCGTGTTTCATCGCCGGCAGCAGCACGCCCCGCGCATCCAGCAGCGCGACCAACACCACGCATTCGCCGGCTTCTTCGAGCTGTCTTGCGATCTCCAGCGCGATCACCGCGGCGCTGCACCATCCGCCCAGCGCGTACGGTCCGGCGGGCCGGAAGCGGCGCAGGGCGCGCACGCACTCGGCTGCGATTCGCTCAATAGTGTGCGGCCGAGGCATGCGTTCCAGGTTGGGGACGCGCACGCCGAACAGCGGCCGGTCCGGACCCAGGCGGCGGGCCAGCGCGCGCGCTTCTAATCCTGGCGACACCAGGAAGAACGGCAGCCCGCTACCGCACGGTTGCAGCGGAAGCACCTGCGCGGGATCGGCCACCTCGGCGGGATTCAGGATCGCTGACGCGACCTGTGCCACCGTGGGCGCCCACAGGAACAGCGCGGGCGAAAGAGGCTGGCCACCGAACACGCGCTGGATTTCGGACACGCACTGCACGGCCGTCAGTGAATCGCCGCCCAGGTCGAAAAAGTTGGCATGCGGATCGACGCTGGGGAGCCGCAACACGCGTGCGAAGATCGCCGCCAATTTCTTTTCGACCTGCGCCCGGGCGTCCGGCCACGCCGCGGCATCGGGCCACGAGGCGATTGGTGGTGCGGCTGCGCAGGCTGGTCCACCCGATCCGTTGAGACCGAGTTCCGTCGCCATGCGAAACCGGCTTAGCTTCCCGCTGGGCCCCTTCGGCAGGCGCTTGACGAAAACAATCTTGCGCGGAACCTTGGCGACACTGAGATGACTTGCCGCGAACTCCTGCAGCGCGGCCTCAGTGATGGTGTTCCCAGAACGAAGCACCACCGCTGCGGCGATTTCCTCGCCCAGCCGCGAATCGGGCACGGCGAATGTGACCGCCTCCGCCACCGCGGGATGCGTCAGCAGCACCTCGTCCACTTCCACCGGCGAGATTTTTTCGCCGCCGCGATTGATAAACTCCTTGCGCCGCCCGGTGAGAAACAGAAAACCGTCGGCGTCGAAATAGCCGGAGTCGCCGGTGTGGAACCATCCGTTCTCAAACGCGCTGGCGCAGGCGGCTTGGTTGCGATAGTAGCCGGGAATGACCCACGGGCCGCGCACGATAATCTCTCCCGCGGCTCCGGGCGGAACCGGCCGCGCGTTTTCGTCAACGATCTGCACGTCGTCGTGTAGCGGATGTCCCACCGAGCCGCGCTTTTTCGCGCCAGCAAAACGGTCGCTTGCGATACAGGGCGCTTCGGACATGCCATACACCTGGAGGACCGGGACGCCAAGCTCCCGCTCCAGCCGCTCGACCATCTCTGGGGCCAGCGCCGCGCCACTGGAGCGGATCAGACGCAGGCGGCTGCGCACTAGCTTTTCGCAATGGGCCGCCGCGTTTTCGAGGATCGATTGCAGGATGGCCGGCACTGCCGCGAACCAGGTGGCCTCAAAATCGGCGAGCTGATCGAAGAATTGCGCCGCCTGAAACCCGGGAAGGCAGACCACCGAGCCGCCGGCGCCCAGCGTCGACACGAGGCCGCTTAGCAGGCCCAGCGAATGGAACAGCGGCGTGAAGTTCAGGCAGCGATCGGCGGGGGAGAGCGCCATCGAGTCTTCGATGATCGCCTGCGCTGCACACACCGCGCGATGCGGCATGGGCACCAGTTTCGGCCGCGAAGTGGTGCCGGACGTGGTGATGATGTAGGCGAAATCGTCGGCACCCGGGGGCCGGTCCGACACGGGCGCGAAGCCGCTGCGGCCCTCCAGGGTGAACACGCCGGCCGGTTTCGTCGACACGACGTCGATCACCGGGATGCGGAGACTTCGCGCCGCAAGGGCTGCCGGATGGCGAGCGGCGGCTCCGGCGGGTACCAGCAAAACTCGGGGCGTGAGCTCGATAAACAGCGAATCGTATTCGGGTTTTCTTCCTTCGGGGTTCAGCGGGACGAAGGTCGCGACGGAAGAAACCGCAAGGAGTCCCGTAGCCGCATCGGGACCATTGGGAAGCACGCTTGCGACTTTATCGCCGCGTTGGATGCCCAGCCCGCGGAGGCTTTCGCCGGTCTGCTGCACGTGCTTCGATAGCCCGCCAAAGGTGAGAACAGACCGGTCCGGTGCCAGGATTGCGGCAGCCTCCGGCCGGGCGTGGGCTTGAGCCGCAATCAGTTCCCGAATCGTGGACCACGGCTTCCGCATAGGGACACGAGACCCGTGTGAGAGTGAACCCAGCAATCGGAAGAAAGTTGCGCGCCGGATCACTGCCCTTTCCAGCCGGCGGGGCGCTTCTCGAGAAACGCGGAAATGCCTTCCTGCGCATCCGCAGCGAGGGCATTCATCGACATCACTTCCTTCGCATAGGCGTATGCCTTGGCCTGATCGAGATCGATCTGCGCGTAGTAAGCCTGCTTGCCCAGCGCGACCGTGAAGCTGCTGGCCTCGGCGATCTGACACGCCACCTTCCGCGCTTCGGCGGCCAGGCCTGCGGGCGGGACCACGCGATTCACCAGTCCCCAATCGGCAGCCGTGGACGCATCGACCGCGCGCCCGGAGAGCAACATTTCCATGGCGCGCTTACGCCCGACGGCGCGGGAAAGCGCGACCATCGGCGTGGTGCAGAACAGTCCGATCTTAACGCCGGGAGTCGCGAACGTCGCCTCCGCGCTCGCGATTCCGAGGTCGCAGGTCGCAACCAACTGGCATCCCGCGGCGGTGGCGATACCCTGCACCTGCGCGATCACCGGCTGCGGAATGGATTGGAGCTTGGTCATCAGCTCCGTGCAGACATCGAAGATGCGGCGGTACTCGTTGATCGAGCGGCCGGTCATCTCAGAGAGATCGTGGCCGGAGCAGAAGGCCTTTCCGGCAGCGGCAAGGATCACGACTTTCGCGTCGGATTGGGAGACCTGGTGGAGGGCGTCGATCAGTTCGAGCATCAACTCGAGCGAGAGCGCATTGCGGCGCTCAGGGCGATTCAAGGTTATGACGCTGAGAACGCCTTCGCGCTCGGAGAGCAGATGCTGAAAAGGCATCAGGCCTCGCTTCGGATCAGGATTTTTCGGACGCTTTGCGGGCCAGTGCCCAGCGCTTCTTCTGGGCGGCCGCCATGCGCTTGCGGGCTTCCGGGCTCACGGTCCGTTTAGGTGCTCCGCCCGCCGACGCCTTGGCAGCGGTGAGCCAGGCCGGCGGACGGCCGCGGCGTTTCCCGTGTGAGCTGGCCAGGCGCTCCAGAACCAAAAGCGCCTGTTCGAGCGCGGCGCGCTCGGAGCGAAGTTCCGCGATCATCTTAAGAACATCCATACAGTCGCCTTCCCCCTCTATTGTGTCTCAGTTTACATGAGTGGATCAAACTTAGCGCGCCGCAAGTGACTCACTCGGATACAATCTGAGTATGAGAAAGTTTCTAGGAGTTCTGTGTTTCATGTCCACTCTTATGTTCGGCGCGTCCAGTGTGCACGAATTCAGCTTGAAGTCCATTGATGGCCAAGCCACGCCGCTGGCGAATTTCAAAGGCAAAGTGGTGATGATCGTCAACGTGGCCAGCCGCTGCGGCTTCACCCCGCAGTACAAGGAGCTGGAAGCGGTGTATGAAAAGTACAAAGACCAAGGCCTGGTAATCCTGGGCTTCCCCGCCAATAATTTCATGGGCCAGGAACCCGGTACCGACGAAGAGATCAAGACCTTCTGCAGCACCAAGTACAACGTCACTTTTCCGATGTTCTCGAAGATCTCGGTGAAGGGCGATGACAAGGCGCCACTGTATCAGTTTCTGACAGACAAGAACGCGAATCCTACTACCGGCGGCGAAATCGGCTGGAACTTTACCAAATTTCTAGTTAATCGCGACGGCAAAGTGATCCAGCGCTTTGACACAAAAGTCAAGCCGGACTCACCCGAAGTCATTTCGGCGATCGAAACGGCGCTGAAGAAGTAACCGCCCCCTGGCGAAAATCGATCCGCGAAGCGCGGACCGGCAGGCGGAACCGCCTGCCCCACTATACTTAAAGCTTGGAGCTGGAAAAAACACTACTGCGCAAGGTAGGCGAAGCCGTCTCGCGCTTCCAGATGATTCGCGACGGCGATCGCGTGGCCGTAGCGCTCTCCGGCGGGAAAGATTCGCTGACGCTGCTGGAAGCGTTGTTGCTGTTGCAGAAGCGCGCGCCGGTCGACTTCACGGTATGCGCGTTCACGGTCGAACAAGGAAAATTCCTGCGGCCGTTCGGGCCAATGGGCGAATATCTGAAGTCCCGCGGCGTGGACTGGACCTATCACACCGACAATCCGTCGCTGCGATTACTCGATGAGCAGCCGGATCACGGTTGCGACCTGTGCAGCCGCTTCCGCCGCCGCGCGGTGTACCAGATTGTGCGCGGCCTGGGAGCCAACGTAATCGCGTTCGGGCACACGGCGGACGATTTCTGCGAATCCTTCTTGCGCAACGCGCTCTTCACGGGTCGTGTAAGCGCGCTGCCGGCGGTCACCTGGTCGGGTGAGAAGGAATTTCGTCTAATCCGCCCGCTGGTATTTGTGACCGAAGATATTACGACCCGCTTCGCCGAGTCCATGGGCGCGCCGGTCATTCCGTGCGGCTGTTCGCAGCGCACCGGGACGGTTCGGCGCAGCCTCCGCGACTTGCTGGGCGGACTCGAAAAGGATTATCCGCACCTGAAAGAAACGCTCTTGTCGGCGATGGGGAATATCGAGCCGGAGCGGTTACTCGATCCGCGCTATCTGGATCTGGAGCAGGGCGCGAAGGGTCCCTGCGCATCCAAGAAACACGCAGCGAAGCCCGCGGCGAATCCGCTGCCGCCGGAAAGTCTTCTAACCATCCTGCAGGATTAGATCTTTTCGGCGATCGATTTGGCCTGCAGGAACATCAGCAGGTAATCCGGTCCGCCCGCCTTCGAATCGGTCCCCGACATATTGAAACCGCCGAACGGATGCGCGCCGACCATCGCGCCGGTGCACTTGCGGTTGATGTACAGATTCCCGACGAAGAAATTCTCGCGGGCCTGGCGGATTTTATCGGCGTTCTTCGTGTAGACGGCGCCAGTGAGCCCATACTCGCTGTCGTTCGCGAGCTGCATGGCGTGCTCGAAATCGCGCGCCTTCGTCACCGCCAGGACGGGTCCGAAAATCTCCTCCTGGAAGATGCGCGCCTTGGAATCGACGTCGGCGATCACGGTGGGCTGGATGAAGTAGCCGTCGGACGGCGGAGTTCCCGTGCCGCCGGAGAGCAGGCGTCCTTCTTTCTTGCCGACATCAATGTATTCCAGGATCGACTTGTGCGCGCTCTTGCTGATCACCGGTCCCATGTAGTTTTTTGAATCCTCGGGCGCGCCGACGGTGAGCGTCGCGACCTTGGCCTGGAGTTTCGTGAGGAACTCGTCATAAACCGCCTGGTCCACAATGGCGCGCGAGCACGCCGAACATTTCTGCCCCTGATAGCCGTAGGCGGATTGAACCACGCCCGTGACGGCGCTGTCGAGGTCGGCTTCGCGGTCGACGATGATCGCGTCCTTGCCGCCCATCTCAGCTACCACGCGCTTGATCCAGATCTGGCCCTTACGGGGTTTCGCGGCCAACTCGTTGATGCGCAGACCGACGTCGCGCGATCCGGTGAAGGAGACAAAGCGTGTCTTGGGGTGCTCGACCAGAACATCGCCGACCACCGATCCGCTGCCGGTGCACAGGTTGTAGCTGCGCGCCGGAAATCCGGCGGCGGCCAGCACTTCGGCGAATTTCGCGGCGATGGTGGGCGTCTCGCTGGAGGGTTTCAGAACGATGGTGTTCCCAGTGACCAGCGCGGCGACACTCATGCCGGCCATGATCGCGAGCGGGAAATTCCACGGCGGAATGATGACGCCCGCGCCCAGCGGGAGGTAGATCATTTCATCGCGCTCGCCCGGCATCTGTACCGGCTTTTCGGGCACCGCCATCTTCTGCATCTGGCGCGCGTAATATTCGCAGAAGTCGATGGCTTCGCTGACGTCGGCATCGGCTTCGGGCCAAGTCTTGCCGGCTTCCAGCACCAGCCATGCGTCCAACTCGAGCTTGCGTTCGCGGATGATGGCGGCGACGCGGGCGGCCATCTCCACGCGCTTCTCGGCGGGCGTGCGGCTGTATTCGGGGAAGAAGGCGTGTGCATCCTCGATGGCGCGAGCGGCCCGCGCGGCGTCGGCCTTGTGATGTTTCCCGACGATTTCAGACGGCTTGGAAGGGTTGACGCTGGTCAGCAGGTCGCCTGTTTTGTGCGCCGCGCCCGCGATCCACAACGGGTAATCGCGTCCCAACTCCGCGCGGACTTTGGCGAGCGCGGCCTGCGCGGCGGCTTGTTCCTCCGGCTTCGAGAAAGCGGAGACCGGTTCATTCACAAACGGGGCGAGTGCCCGCGGGGCGGTAGCAGTAGTCGTCATGGAATTAGCCTGCGGCGGAGAGTATCGTCGTTCTAATTATCAACCCTCGACCATGCGCCGCCCGCGCTCGATCATTTCGGCGGCGCTATCGGCCACGCGACGTCCCTTGTCGTACAACTCGCGGCCCTTGTCGACCAGGTCGCGGCCCGACTCGGACAGCACTTCGCGGCCTTCACGGGCTTTCTTCCAGAATGCGGTGCATACAGGAGGGCAATGGTGGAGCCGATCGCAATGCCCGCCACAAACCAAACGATTCTGCTGCTGTTATCTTGCGCCATAAAGTCCATTCTACCTCCGCGCCTACGGGCGCTACCCTGGCTAATCTTAGATGCGCACGGGGGGCTAAACATTGCACTAATATGCGAGCCCGGGCATCAATCCTCTTACATCCTGGCTTCAATACTTCCGATATAGTGGGGGCATGTTTGGACTTCGGGCGGTCGTGGGTACCTTTCTGCTCGCAGGGACGGGCGCGATAGGCGCGGATTATGTGGGCTCCGCGGTCTGCAAGACGTGCCACCCCGACGTGTGGAACAACTTCTATCGCAATCCGCATTACAAGAGCCTTGCCGCGGGAAAAGCGGAAGGACCGGATACCGGTTGCGAGAGCTGCCACGGTCCGGGCAAGGCGCACATAGAGGCGAAGGGCGGTAAGGCGACCATCGTTGCCTTCAGCGAGCTGTCGCCGGCGAAGACGCTGGACGCATGCCTGCGCTGCCACGGTGAAACGCTCTCACGCGCCAACATCCGGCGCAGCACCCACACGCAGGAAGACGTCGTCTGCTCGAATTGCCATTCCATCCATAAATCGCCGACGCAGAAGTTTCTGCTGGCCAAGAAACAGACCGAGCTGTGCTACGGGTGTCACGCTTCCGTGCGGGCACAGTTTGACATGCCGTTCAAGCATCGCGTCAACGAAGGCGTCGTGCAGTGCACGGATTGCCACAATCCGCATGGAGCGTTCGCGGCGACATGGAAAAGCGGGTCGCGTCCGCGCATGGTGGAGCAGACGGTCAACCAGGAGCCGTGCCTGAAGTGCCACGTCGACAAGCGCGGACCGTTCCTCTACGAACATCCCGCCGTGCGCGTGGACGGCTGCGAATCCTGCCACCTGCCGCACGGATCGACCAACGCGCGGCTGATGCGGCGGCCCACGGTGTTCACCATGTGCCTGGAGTGTCATAACGGACTGGGCAATTTCGGACGTCGCAATAACGGCATCACCATGCTTTCGGCGACGCATAATCTGGCGGACCCGCGCTATCAGAACTGCGTGACGTGCCATCCCAAGATTCACGGCTCGAACTCGCATCAGTACTTCATGAAATAAGGAGGCGGCGATGAAAACCATACTTTTCGCATTGTTCACGTCGATTCTCCTAGTGGCCCAGCCGACGGTCGCGCCCACCGGGGAACCTACCGGCAGCACGCGCGGCGATAACATCGCGAATTACAACATCCAGCAGTCCTTCGAGCTGGGCTATCGCTTCGCAACCGTGGGCGGCGATCAGGACATGTATCGCAGCACGGTGAATTACACCAACGGGATTCGGCTGCTGTCCAGCTCGCTATTTGTGCAGTCGCTCGAAGGACACGGGAAGCTGTTCGATCAGATTTCGCTCTCGACGCAGGGGCTGGGTAACGATCCGTATGAATCGGTCGCGCTGCGCATCGAAAAGAACCGCCTGTATCGCTACGACCTGCACTGGCGCTCCAACACCTACTTCAATCCGGCGCTCGAAATTTCGGCGGGCGAGCACGCGCTGTATACCACGCATCGCTTCCAGGACCACGATTTCACGCTGTTCCCGCAGGCCTCCTTCAAATTGTTCCTGGGGTATTCGCGCGTCACGCAGGATGGCTCGGGACTTTCGACGCTCCAGTTTTTCGATTCGCGCGGCGACGAGTTTCCGCTGTTCACCAACATCCGGCGGCAGCAGAATGAGTATCGCCTCGGCGGCGAAATCAAAGTGCTGGGATTCCGCCTGAATGTGCTGCACGGCTGGCAGGATTTCAAGGAAGATTCGATTCTGGGCAACGGGCCGGAACCCGGCAACAACCTCACCGATCTGACCACTTTGACGTCGCTCCGCAAGAACGAGCCGATCCATGGAACCAGTCCGTACTGGCGCGTGGGCTTGTTCCGCGAAGGGAAAAAGTTGTGGGCCGCGAACGGCCGGTTCACGTACATCGCGGGTAAAGACGCCTACATCCAGGATGAGTTGGCAGTGGGCCTGGGTCGAGTGGGCGCGCCGGCATCGACGCAGGTGGTGGTGATCGGTGACGGGCGGCGTCCGGAGCTTACCGGAAACCTGACGCTCTCGCTGTTCCCGACTGAGCAGATCACCATTACGAATCAGACGTCGGGATCGAATATCCGCATGATCGGCAATGCGTTTTTCGAATTGTTCACCAACGGCGGCGCGCCCGCGCAGGGACTGCCCTTCAATCTGCTGGGGATCCGCAGCATCGGCAACTCGACCAATGTAGAGGTGCGGCTAAAGCCGTGGATCGGCGTGCATGCGGGCTACGATTACGACGCCCGGAGAATCCAATCCATTGAAGGGATCGATCCGGTGGGGCGTCCCTCGGCGGCGCGGATACTCAACCAGCAGACCAACATTCTGCAGGCGGGTACCATTGGGGTGCGGCTGCGCCCGCTGAAGCCGCTGACGGTCAATCTGGATGCCGAAATCGGGCGCGCGAATCGTCCCTTCTTCACCATCGCCGACAACAATTACCATGCGCTGAACGGGCGCGTGGCCTGGAAGACCAAGCAGTATCGGCTGGATGTGTACGCGCGTTCGAATTACAACACCAACTCGACATCGCTGACCAGTTTCGCATCGCGCGCGCGCCAGTACGGAGCGGATGCGTCGTGGAACGGGCGGGAATGGTTTTCGATTGACGCGAGCTACTCGAAGCTGCACCTGAACACGCTCGGCGGCCTGGATTTTTTCGTGGCGCAGAACAGCGAGGTGTCGTCGCAATCGTATTACGTGAGCAATCTGCACACGGCGAATTTGTCAGCGCGATTCGTGCTCTTCAAGCGCGCGGATTTGTCGCTGGGATTCAGCCACGTGCAGGACACGGGGGATGGCCGCGCGACGGCACTAAGCGCGTCGACACAGTATTCGACCATACCGGGTTTTATCGCGGCGCAGACGTTTCCTCTGAAGTTCACGTCACCGCTGGTGCGGTTGTCGGTGAAGCTGCATCAGCAACTCCGCTTTAATGTCGGATACCAATACTACGGGTATCACGAGGATTTCCTCGCGTTGCAGAACTTCCGGGCTCAGACGGGTTACTCGTCGCTAAGCTGGTCGTTCTAGAACAAGAACGATTGGCCGCAGATGAACGCGGATGAACGCAGATAAGAAGAACTTTGTATTTCAGGGGCCCCCTATGACCTGTGTCGTCAGATCCGACGCCACATGATCTCGCTCATGCAGATAAACGCCTGCCGCCCGCAACGTTCCGGTAAAGTGCCATGGATTCCCGGAATAGTGAACCGACCTTCCGGCAGGGAAGGTCGATCGCTCGATTACGAGATTAGGGGCACGCGTGCGGGAGGCCGCGCGGAGGGAATCGCAAAGTTGCTGAGAAAAGCTTAGTTAGCAGCCGCAGTGATGGCTGTGACCGCCGGCGCCTTGCCGAAATAACCCTGCGCGGCGAGGTTCCGGTAAACCTGCCCGGCCACGCCCGAAGCCGCGGGACCGCTCACCAGACGTCCGCCGGTGAGCATGACGACCACTACCAGCTTGGATTTGTTGATCTCACCGAACGATCCGAACCAACCCAGGTGAGTGGGCGTGCGCGTATCGGTGCAGGTTCCGGTCTTGCCATAAATGGGTTCGTTTGGATCAGCGCCGATGCGGCGCGCGGTTCCGTACTCGACGGCGCCCAGCATGCCGGGTTTGATTTCAGGAATCGCCAATTCGATATCCAGGCGGCGCTTGACGCGGGGCAGCAGCCGCTCGGCATCCGAAGAGTTTCGCGGATATTGTAGATAATAAAGCGTTCCGCCGTTGGCGACCGCGCCCATCAGGGCTGCGAGCTCGAGCGGGGTGAACGTAATGCCGTCCCCGAAGCTGGTCATCATGCCCATGCCGCTCTTGGGAGTTTCCGTGGGCAGGATACCCGCCTGTTCCTGCGGAATATCGAGGCCGGCCTTTTCGCCGAACCCGAACAGACGCGCATAGTGGCTCACACGGTCGAAGCCGAGCTTCTCGCCGAGGCTGGCAAAGTACTGATTATTCGACTTGGCCAGGGCGTCGGTCATATTAAAACTGGTCCGGCCGTAGATCCGCAGCGGCGTGGTGCGCTCGACGATGGATTCGCTGAGTGCGGCCAACGCGACCGGAACTTTCACGGTGGAGCAAGGCTGGAAGCCGCTTTGATAGGCCAGTTTCTGATTGACGATAGAGAGAATGCGGCCGGTCTCGGGGTCGGTCACGACCACGCTGCCGTTCAGCGGACCGAGCGCCTCGACGGCGGCGCGGCGGACCACCAGATCGTCACCATCGACGTTATCGCCTTCGGTGGAATCGGCATAGTTGGGCGCGCTCCAGGGACTGCGGCCGACGGCCCTGGCAGTGACTTTTGCCGCGGCCTTTACGGGTGTCTTGGCCACGGTGTTCCCGGCGACCTTGGCTGCCGTTTTCACGGAAGCTTTCCTTCTCTTGGCTGAAGTCTTGGTGGTGGTAGCGGCCTGCGAGGAACTGCCCAGGGCAATGCCGAGACACGCGGCGATCAGGAAGACAGATAGAGTACGCAAACAAACCTCTCCTGGTGCTTTAGGTCGGCCGATGGAAGTACAAACAAACATTGTGCTGGAAGACAGGTGCCTACGTCAAGTAAAACGAATCACCCTGGGCGATTCCCGCAGGCGGCCGTCCCGGCAAATCCACGATACAGCTATCGGCAGAGCCGGGCCAGTCGTGAAGAGGGGGGCTGGGGGACTTCGATTTCGGCTGCTGTCTGAAAAGACGCCCGCGGTGCGACGGAAGTTTCCAGGACGCGCAGATTCAGGGCGGCTATGCTGCGGTCCACCCGCCATCGATCGGCAAAACGGACCCAGTCATGAAGCCGCTTTCATCTGACGCCAGGTAAACCGCGAGCCCGGCGATCTCCTCAGCCTTGCCCATGCGACCCACGGGTTGGCGGCGATGCAACTCCTCGCGGGTCTTTTCCTTTTCGTTGCGGTGATACTTCTCGAGGAACGCTTCGACGAAGGGCGTGTCGACGGTGCCGGGCGCGATGCAATTCACGCGGAATTCGGTCGCGTAATCGACCGCAAGCTGACGGGTGAGAGCGATCACAGCGCCCTTGGTTCCACAATAGGCGGCGCGGCGCTTGACTCCCACCAGTCCGGCGACCGAGCCGATGTTGATGATCGACCCGTGGGACTTGCGGAGCAGCGGGATCGCGGCTTTGGTGACCAGAAAAACGCCTTCGACATTGGTGCGGAAGAGGCGGCGAAAATCGTCGAGCGAAGTCTCCTCGATGTTGCCGACCAGTCCGATGCCGGCGTTGTTGACGAGGATGTCAAGGTGTCCCAGGGTCGCGAAAGCGGCGTTGACGGCGGGTTCGTCGGTGACGTCACACAGCAGCACGCGCGAGCCGGGGAGTTCGGCGGAAATGGTGGCGGCGCGCTCGGGGTCGATCGACATGATGATGACGGAGGCGCCGGCTGCGGTGAACGCGCGCGCGACGGCTTCACCGATGCCGCTGGATCCGCCGGTGACCAGGGCGACCCGTCCGTCCAATCGAAAAGGAGTCATTTCAGAAAGTGTAGCGTGCGGATTCGTCACGGCAGGCGGCGAGTTCGTCACAAAAGGGGGGACCGGGGCGCGGGACGCGGGTATACTCCGGAGATGAAAATCGGTGGGTTGGTTCTCGCATTCTCCGCCGCGGCGCTGGCGCAGGCGCCCGAGTACAAGAATCTGCAAATCCTGAAGGGGATGCCTCCGGAACGCGTTCCGATGGTGATGAACGTGTTCAATCGCGTGCTGGGCGTGCAGTGCACGCATTGCCACGTGGAAAACGCGATGGAGAAGGAAGACAAGCCGCAGTTCGCGACCACCCGGAAGATGTTTCAGATGCGGAACTGGATCGCCCAGCAGTATAAGATCAACGCGACCTGCTGGACCTGTCACCATGGCAGCACGAAACCCATCCAGTCAGCGCTTCCGGCGAAGGATGTGTGGCCGGAGGAGCTGAAGCTGACACCCGAGCAGGAAAAGCTTCCAGCGCGCCAGGTTTACAAGAACCTGAAGTTCTTTAACGACGCAGCCGGCCAGATGCGGGGCGGGATGAATTTTCTGGCTGCCTCGTTAGGGGTAGGTTGCGAGCACTGCCATGTTGTCGGGGCTTGGGAGAAAGACGACAAGCCGGCCAAAGACACCGCGCGGAAGATGCTGGCGATGGTGCGCGACCTGCGCCAGGAGTTTACGGACGTGGGGCGGATCGGGTGTTACACGTGTCACCGCGGGGCGGCGAAGCCGGAAGTGAATCCGCCACCGGCGTAAGAATGGCCGCAAATAAACGCGAATGAACGCAAATAAAAAGCCCCGGATAGACGATGAGCATCCATCCGGGGCTTTATGGTGTTTGCGCTAGAACGTCACGCGCAGGCTGATCTGGGCGCGACGGTTGCTGGTACCGTCCGGGCTCAGCGCCGTGGACGTCGGAGCGTTATACGACGAACGATACGTCAGCGTCAGACCGGTCGCGCCGGCCGGGCAGTTGGCCGCGGTCGAACTCGCAACGCAGTTGTTGAAGGTGTATTCGGTGCCGGTGCGGGCGGTGTCGTAGGGCGTGTTGAAGAGGTTGAAGGCTTCAAACGTCAAGTAGCCGGTGATGCGTTCGGTGAACGCCAGCTTCTTCGAGAGGCGCGCGTCCACGCGATAAATGGAATCCACGTCCAGGTTGCTGACCGGCTGGAAGGGCACGCGGCCGAAGCCACCACCCAAACCATTCAGCGAGTTGGTCACCAGGAAGGCCGCGTTGATGGTGCCGCTCACGCTGGTGGTCGAGTTGATTGGCTGCGCCGACTGGACCGTGGTCACGCTGCTCAACTGCCAGCCGTTGACGAAGTAGCGGGCGAAGCGGCCATTGCTGTGGCTGAGGGTTGGGCTATACACGAAGTTGGTCACCCAGCGGTGACGCACGTCGTTGGCAGCCGAGCCCCGCTCCGCCGCAAAATCGTTGGCAAAGCTGGTCGGCGTGCTGCTGAAAAAGATGTTGTTGGTGGCCGTGCTCTGGTTCAGATCGATGGAGTGGGCCCAGGTGTAGGCCATGCCGAACTGCAAGCCCTTCGAGAAGCGCTTGTCGAGCTGCAGCGCCATGAGCTGAGGCCGGGATTGTCGATCTGCGAGATCTGACGATAGCGCGGATCGGGCCGGGTATTGTCAGCGCGGAGCCGGTAGGTGGGCGTGGTGTAAGTGCCCGCGACGGTCCCCGCCGGGCTCAGAATCGTGTAAGTCACCGGGCTGGTGGGCGCATCGACGTTCAGGTCGCGCACACCGTACAGACGGACGCCGCGGCTCCAGACGTAGGAAGCGCTGGCGTGCCAGTCCTTACCGAAGGAGCGCTCGATTCCGATGTTGGCCTGGTGGGTGTACGGATTCCGCAGGTTCTTGTCGGCGAACAGAATGTTGAGCGAGCCAGCGGGCGGGTTGAAATTGGTAGATGAAAGATTGTTCGGGTACACCGGGCCGGCGGCGAGCTGGGCGGCGTTGGTAGAGACATAGCTGATCGACTTCTGGTACACACCGTTGCTGAGGAACAGATTCTCGATCAAGCCGGTCTGGTAGCGCGCGTAGAAGATTCCGTAGCCGCCGCGAAGCAGCGTCTTGCGATCTTTTCCAACGGTATAGGAAAGGCCGGCGCGCGGCTGGATGTTGTCCTTAGTGGTGTTGATCCGGCCGGTCTGCGGATAATCCGGATTCGAGATGGTCGGCTGGGGGATGGAAGTGTAGTCGTAACGCACTCCGATGTTGAACAGCATGTTCGGCGTGATGCGGTACTGATCCTGCCCGTAGAATCCGATGGTCTTGACGGTGGTGTCGACCACGGGAGTGCCGAAGGTCTGCGAGTACGACTGCCAGTTCTTGGCGCCCGTGGTATTACCGCTGAAATCCAGCGCGAAATTGGTCAGCGAGGTGTAGCTGTAGCTGCCGAACTGGTTGATGAGCTGATTGACGTAGTCCTCGGTGGTCGCGAAATCGACCCCGAACTTCATGGTGTGCGCGCCCAGCGTGAGGCTGAGGTTGTCGGCATACTCAAAGCGGCGCTCGCTCGGATTGAGGCGCGGGTAGCTGGTCGCGATTCCGAGGTTGTTGGTGCTGTTCACCGTCAAACCGGCGAGGCCCAGGCCAGGATACAGGAAGTCCGGGCTGGCGGGATCGTACAGGCGGTCCTTAAACCACCCGAAGCGCGCTTCGTTCACCATCCGCGAGTTCAGGATGGAAGTCAGCGACAGCTTGCCGTAAGCGTTGCGGACCGTGGAATCGGCGTTGTTGCCGATGGCGTTGCCGGTGTTGAACACGATGCCGGTGGCCTGGATGCCGTGCGGTGAAACCCAGCGCAGCATGCTGAGGCTGGCGCTCAGGGTGTTCCTTTCATTGATGTGGAAATCCAGCTTGGCAAAACCAAGATCCTGAACTACGGTGCGGGATACAGTTCCGAAGTTGCGGGTGGTCAGCATGTTGATCGCCGCCGTGCACTGGGCCGCGGATGCGGTGCAAGGATTCGCCGCGGAGTTGAAGGCGCCGGTGGCGGTGAACAGGTTTCCGTTCGCGTTGGTGATGAGGGCGATGGCCGGGAAGTTGCGGCGCGTGGCTTCGTAATTGGTGAAGAAGAAGAGCTTGTCCTTGATCAGCTTTCCGCCCAGACTGAAGCCGGATTGGTGGCGGATGTCCTGCGGATTAAAGGCCGCGTAACGGTCGCGCGCGTTCAGAGTGCGGTTGCGGAAGAACCAGTAGCCGGTGCCGTGCAGATCGTTCGAGCCGCTCTTGGTAATGGTGTTGATCACGCCGCCCATGGCCTGTCCAAATTCGGCGGCGAAGTTGTCGGAAATGATCTGGAATTCCTGCACCGCTTCCTGCGAGATCTGGCTCTGGATGCGGGTGCGCCCGGCGTTCTCGTTGTAGAAGGAGTTGGTGGTATCGTTCCCGTCGGTGAGGAACGAGTTGTGACCTGCGATGCCGCGGAAGCTGAGCAATCCGAACGCTCCATCAGGAGCCACAGCGGTTCCGAGCAGCGCGAACGAATCTACGCGCCGGCCGTTCACCGGCAGGTCAAGGATCTGCCGCTGGTTCACTACCGAGGACACGTCCGTTTTGGTGTCTTCGATCAACGGGGCGCTGGCATTCACATCCACCTGGGTGGCGGCGCTCGCGACCGACAGCGCAACGTTGAAGTCGGCGACCTGACCGACCTGGATGGTGATATCGCGAACTTCATATTTCGCGAAGCCGGTCTTTTCGACCGAGACGGTGTATCCAGTGGCGGGAACCAACGCAGGAGCGCTGAAGACACCAGCGCCGTTGCTTTCAAGGACGCGCTTGATGCCCAATGTGTCGTTGCTAACGGTGACGGTGGCGCCGGGGACGGCAGCCCCTGTGGCGTCGCGCACGGCGCCGTTGATTCCACCAGTGCCCGCCTGCGAGAAGGCGTTCATTGCAAACAGGCTCAATACGCCGATAAGCAAGAGAATTCGTTTCATGTATATGACCTTTCGTGGTTTCTACCGTGCGACGCAGAACGCGCCTGTCCACTGGGACAGGGCGCCGAGGGGGGACGCCGCACCAACAATCGATATCACGCGCGTCACATCCGATCTGGCCGGCGCCAGTGCGGCTGGAGCGCAAGTTTCTTGGAATACCACTACCTGAAGCAACCCCTAAGACTGAAGACTACCTAGCTATTGTATACGCCATTATGACGGCTTCGTCAATGTTGCATTGCAGCGTTGCATGGCCATGGGTAGCGCTACGTTTTGGGGTCGGACTCGCTTCGTTCACTTTCGATGCGACTCTTCTTTCTGACCTGCCTGGCTCCTGACTCGCATCACCAGGTTTGGTCGTGAGATTCGGTGTTTCTCTCCAACGAGATGAGATCAACGCGTCTTTGGTCCACGGTTCTCGTGCAGTAATCTCCTCCTAATGAGACAGTTAGTTGACACAGCCACATCGGCCGGTGGTTTGAATTTCCGCCAACCGGAAATTTTGCAAAACGGACCCAATTTCTCAGTGACCTGGGCCGTTTCTCAACCGGGAAGCGTGGCAGCCTGGAGCCAACGGGATCCGCAAACGGGCAACAGCGAATCGACCAGAAAGGGATTTTGCAAATCGAACCTAATTTCGACCTGAAGTTCGTGGACTGAAGCACTTAGCGAACTACCTAAGCGGCAAACCAGCGCCAGTGCAAGCCCACACCCGCGACGTTGTATAATGGGCACGAATCCCCGTCCTTTTGTAAGTTCAAGCTAGGAGCCTTCACACGATATGTTCGATCTGTTCCGCAGCCGGGATAAGGCTGTCCGCTATCTGCTGGGCGGTCTATTAGGACTGGTGGCACTGTCCATGGTCATCACGCTGATCCCGGGCTTTAACTCCGGCATGAACAGTAACAACCAGGACCAGGCCACGCTGGCAGAAGTGGGCGGCACCAAGATCACCACGCGCGAGATTCAGTCGCAGATCGGACGCATCATGCGCTCCGGTCAGATTCCGGCGGACATGATCGAGGTCTACCTGCCGCAGTTCATCGAGTCGAACATCCAATCGCACGCGGCGGTATACGAGGCCGAGCGCATGGGGCTGCACGTCTCCGACGACGAAGTGCTCACCGGCCTGATGACCAGTTACGCGAGCTTCTTTCCCAATGGCGTGCTGGCGTCGAAGGAACAGTTCGAGCAGGCGCTGGCACAACAGGGTCGCACGCTGGACGAAGAAGTCGAGGGCATGCGCAACGCCCTGATGATGAAGAAGCTGGAGAACGTTTCGCTGGCGGGCATCGTGGTTACGCAGAAGGAAATCGACACGGAGCTGGCGCGCAAGTACGAGAAGGCCAAGGTGTCCTACATCGCCTTCCCGGCGATGAAGTTCCGCGGGGAGGTGAAGGTCAGCGAGGAAGACGTAGTGAGCTACTTCAACACGCATCGCGGCGAATACCTGCAGCCGGAGACGCGCGCGTTCCACGTGCTGGTGGTGGACCGCGCCAAGGTGGAAGCCACCATGCAGATCACCGAAGCACAGCTGCGCGCAGCCTACAGCTCTTCCATGGACAGTTTCCGCACGCCGGAGCGGGCCCATGTTCGGCACATTCTGGTGAGCACCACCAACAAGTCCGATGCCGAAAAGAAGCAAATGCTGGCCAAGGCGGAGGATCTGCTGAAGAAAGTTCGGGCGGGAGCGGACTTCACCGAGCTGGCCAAGAATAATTCGGAAGATCCCGGCTCGAAGGACAAGGGCGGCGAGTATTGGGTGGTGCGCGGGCAGATGGTGAAGCCCTTTGAGGACGCTTCGTTTTCGCTGAAGCCGGGAGAATCGAGCGTGGTAACCACCGACTACGGCTATCACGTGGTGCAAGTGATGGGCCGGGAAGCAGCGCGCGTGCAGCCGTTCGAGGAAGTCAAAGACTCTATTGCGGCGGAGCTGAAGAAGCAGGGAGTCGCCGACCGGATGCAAGCCGTGGCCGATCAGGCGCGGGCTGAACTGGTCAAGACTCCGTCGGCCGCGACCGAGATCGGCAAGAAACTGCTGATGGAGATCGTAACGGTGACGAAAGCCTCTCCAAGCGATGCGATTCCGATGCTGGGTCAGAGCCCTGAGGTGGACCAGGCGGTAGCCGCGTTGCAGCCTAACCAGGTGTCGCCGGTACTGACGCTGCCCTCCGATCGCATGGCAGTCGTGGTTCTGGATTCGCGGACGCCGGGCCGCCTGTCGGAACTGTACGAGGTGAAGGACAAGGTTCGCGACGCATTTGCTGTGAGGCGAGCCGACCTGGTGGCATCCGACCGCGCGAAAGAGGTCGCCGAGCGGCTGAAAAAAGGCGAGGAAATCGACAAGGTGGCAAAGTCGATGAAGCTGGAGGTGGTCACTCCGCCGGAGTTCGGTCACACGGAAGCGATCGAGGGCCTGGGCACCGCGGCCTACATGGAGGACGCATTCACCAAGCCGCTCGGCACCATTATCGGTCCGCTGAAGATCCAGAACCGCGAGATCGTGGCGAAGGTGGTGGACCAGACGCATGCCGACCTGGGCAAGCTGAGCGGTGAACGCATCCAAGTCCTGGATAAGATCCGCAGCCAAAAAGCGCAGGTGCGTGACGAGTTGTTGCGCGACAGCATCATGACCAAGCTGACTGCCGAGGGCAAGGTCAAGATCAATCGCGATGCGATTAAGCGTTTCACGGCGTCGTACCGGACCACCAAGTGAGGACAGTCGCGATCCGCAGGCGACACGATCGCCCGCGCCACCTTACCGGCAGGNCTTAAGGCAGGCAATACGATCTGGGGATGACGCTGCTCGAAATCTGGCGGAGTCTCACCGACCCCGAAAAGCTGATTCATCTGATTTCTGGGGTGATGACGGGTTGGTACGGCTACGCGCTGCTGGGCGGAATCGTATTCGCCGAGACTGGCTTGCTGGTGGGATTCTTCCTGCCGGGCGATTCGCTCCTGTTCACGGTAGGCGTGGTGACCGGCGCGGGCGAACTCGACCTCTTCAAGATCAGCGCGCTGCTGACCGTGATGTCGATCCTGGGCGATCAGTGCGGCTACTTTATCGGCTACCGCACTGGGCCACGCATTTTTCGCAAACCGGATTCGCTGCTCTTCAAGCAGGAATACGTGAAACGGACACAGGACTTCTACGAAAAGCACGGCGGCAAGACGCTGATCTACGCGAAGTTCGTACCGATCGTGCGGACCTTCGCGCCGCTGATGGCGGGCGTGGGAAGAATGCGCTACTCGCGCTTTCTGATGTTCAACGTGATCGGCGGAGTCGGCTGGGTACTGTCCATGACCATCGCCGGATACTTTCTGGGCGGCGTTCCGTTTGTGCGGCGGAACTTTGAGAAGGCCGTGATCGGGATCGTGCTGGCGAGCGTGCTGCCGGGGATCCCGACGGGGGCGGCGGCCGCGGACGAGGACGTCCGCCCCACTAAAGCGGGCTGAGCAGTTTCTTAAGGGCGAATTGCACCACGATGTCGCGGCGCATCTCGATCTCATCGCCTTTCGCGACACCGAAGGAGAGCGTCAGGAGCTCCTGTTTCAGGCGGCTGGTGATCCACTCGCGATTGCTGGAGAAGTCGGCGGTCGACGGCTGGATGCGGCGGCCGGAGAGATACACCTTCAGGTCGTCGAGCAGCGCGGGAGTGACCTCGAAATCCTCCTTTACTTGATGGGTGCGCAGGTACTCGGTGGCGAAATTGGTGATCGCGCCAGTAGCATCCAGCACCATCGCCAGGCGGCTGACGTCGGCGGGAAGAACGATCTCATCGGGCTGGATACCGCCGCCGCCTTTGACGAGGCGCCCCGAATCGGTGCGGAAATTGCCTTGCAGCGACGCGGTGGTGGTGTCGAGCTGGCCGCCGTGCAGCGGATGCTGGATGTTGCGGCCGCTGGGCGTGTAGTAGAAAGCCGTGGTGAGCGCGACGCCCGTGTTCGACGATAGCGGGTAGACTTGCTGGACCAGGCCCTTCCCGTAGCTCGGCTCGCCGAACACGGTGGCGCGGTCGTGATCCTGCAGGGCGCCCGTGACGATCTCTGAAGCGCTGGCGCTCTTGCCGTTCACCAGAATCGCAAGCGGGAAAGTATAGGGTTTCCCGAGCTTTGGCACGCGCACTTCCTCGGTCTTGGCCATGCGGCCTTTCACAGTGAAGATGAGCTGATCGGGTTGCAGGAAGAGCGACGCAATTTCAGCAGCGGACTGGGCCACACCACCGGGATTACCGCGCAGGTCGATCACCAGACCCTTGAGCGAGGCGCCGCCGAGCTTTTCGATGGTCTCCTTCACCAGCTTGCCGGTGGGTCCGTCGAAACTGGTGACGCGCAGGTAGCCGATGCCGGGCTGGAGCAGGAAAGCACGATCGACACTGGGCGAATCCACCAGCTCGGGCGTAAGCGTGATGCGAAAGAGGCGGGCATTGCCGGGTTTTCGCACATCGATGATCGCGGTCTGCTGGCGCGCCATGGTGAGCAACTGCACCAAGTTGTCGAAATCGAGGCGCGCGATTTCGTAATTGTTGATGGCCAGAAATTCGTCGCCCGCGGAGAGGCCGGCTTTGGCGGACGGCGTTCCGGGCATGGTCTGGAGCACGATCACGCGGCCGGGTAGAACGCTGACGATGGAGCCGAATCCTTTTTGTTCGCTCTTCTCCATCTGCTTGAGCTGCTCGAACTGGTTGGGATCGAAAAAGATGGAGTGCGGATCGAGCGTACGCAGCATGCTGGGCATGGCGCCTTGGTAGAAGAGCTGGTCGGGATCGACGGGGTCGGCCGCGTTCCTTTCGACGGTAATGAAGACGTCGAGCATTTTCTTGAGCTCGCGCACGAGGGTGTCAGCGGGATCGTCGGCGGCGA
>WNFL01200317.1_pt1 | contig 25713 bp, 32 predicted proteins | sample 5400361 | NCBI WGS metagenome assembly WNFL01 (sample SAMN13153351, study PRJNA577476) | soil metagenome | isolation source: 40 cm soil on Douglas fir-dominated hillslope | place: USA:California | collected 2013-09-17
GCGGCCCTAACGAGCAAAGTGACAATATTGACCCGAGAATGGGTGCGAGTACCGGGGTTCTCAAGTGCCGGGCTTGGAATATCTGAATCTCTCCAGGTTGACAAGCAGCCCATAAGACAAAGCAGCACTCTTGAACCGAACTTGAGAAATGGTCCCAAAAATTGGGAAGATGATAACCCACAGAGGCCCTTAGGGTGCCTGGAACAGTGTTGTATTTTCGTTGTTGAATTTCTTTCGTCAAGGCAGCAAGGCAAATTGCGGGAATATTGCAAAAGCCCAGGCAGCCATGATCGGCTGAGTGGTAATGGTAATATCCACGAATGGGACACTGTTCACTGTTCCTGGGACCCTAGAGACGGCGATAAGATTCCTGCTTGACCTGAGCTCGAGACGCGGAGCGCGCTATGGCTATGGCTATGTCTATGGTAACTTGTGAATGGTCATTGGAACGTGATAGACAGCTTAATGACCCATGTTCGACGACGGTGCAGTGCAAATGAATATCGACTATGACCTTCTGCAGTTTGCTGTGCAGATCTCGAATCCCCTTGGCTCTTTTCACTAGGCGCTTGCGTCACCCCACTGCCCTCCTGCCAACGTCGGACAGCTCGCCCAGGTGCCCTTGCCAAGCCGCCAAGCCAGAAGGAATTTGTTGGATACGGGCAGCGCTCGGTCTTCGGACTTTGGCATGGGAGCCCGCCTTTAAAAGGCCGTAGTCGATCACCTCCATCCTCTTCCCCAAGCTACAGTGCCCTCTCAACTTGCACATTTCCAAGGATCGACTCCTTTTTGGTTCACATTCTTCCTTCGTTATATCGGGTCGATTTTCGCTTTTCACCAATTAGCGCTTGACTGCGTCGCCACTCGCTCTTCTACTTCAATCTTTTGAACAATTTCCCCCTCCGAAATCGCTACTTCACCATGTCGATCTTAACCATCGTCGTTTCCGCTCTCATTGCCACCTCCGCTCTGGCTGGTAAGCATCATCGATCACCAACGCCATCCATTGGACTCATTTCTCTCAGCTCCCGCTCCCGCTCCCGTCGATAAGCGCGGTGATGTCGAGGTCATTGGCTACCATACCACAGAGTTGTATTACCCTTCGTACACTGAGGAGTACAAACCCGAACACACTCATAAGTATGGTGATGACTACAAGCATGAATACAAGTACGACGACGATTACAAGAAGGAGTACTTCCTATGCGAGCTCCCACCCAGAGAGGCTCCTTGGTACGGTGACTACTACAAGTGGGCTTGTAAGTATTCCCATCTATTATGTCCATGCTGCCCTTCGTTGCTCATTCATTTCCTCAGATGGCTACTACCCATGGGAGAAGCCCGATGAGTACAAGAAGCAGCACGACTACAAGGGCTACGACTACTATGACTACAAGGGGTGGGGCTACAAGAAGGACTACGACCATGACTACAAGAAGGACTACGACTACGGCTACAAGAAGGACGACTACGACTACAAGAAGGACTATGACTACAAGTCGGATTACAAGTCGGACTACAAGTACAAGGACGACTACAAGAATGAATACAAGGGTGACTACAAGACCGATTATTCATGGCCTCATAAGTGGGTAGGATCGGCAGGCTCCACCTCAATGCATGACACTGACCACTCGCTATTTCACAGAGCGTAGAGACCTTCAAAAAGTGGTTCCCCCCAAACCTGTAGACAGCTCACGGTTCCAGCTCTCTTCCGCTGAGACATTGTTGGTCCCTAGTTTCACCAGTACCTTATCTTTCCTTTTCGTAGTCCTGTCATTTCAAGGGGTTTCGGTCATGTTATAATTCTTCTAGTGCAGTGGTGCATATATCTTTTCCTTTTCGAGGGATCACGCTTCGAACCACTTTGGAGGATACTATGTCAGACTGTGGAAGTGTCAAGTGGTGAAAGGTGGTTGGAACACCTCTTTCTCGTTATGGCGGGCCGTCCGCCGCCCTCAACCGCATCGCACCGTCGGACGACTAGTAATGTTGTCACAACACCGACCGGCCGTGGTACTTCTATCAAGTCAGGCGCCTCCAAGGCGAGCGCCCCAGTCTCCTTGACGCGGCGTTTGCTCTTCCCATATCTCCCTCTGTCGACTCCTATTCCTCCGATTCTTGCCACTACATCTGAAGATACACCGGGTATTGAAGCACTTAATGCCGAAATTTACGACTTCCTCGCCCTCGCTATGCGTGGCTTTGTCAATCCATGGTGGACGAAAATCACAGCGAGAGACAGGGATCTTATAGTAGAAATTAACAGAGTTGTTACACATGTCATCAGGTCGCTGGAGGTCAGATTGGTTGGAGCCGACCTAGTGGGGATGCTGGTGCATGATCTGCCGCTCTTGGTAGCCCAACATTACTCCGACTACCGTACCGTAGAAGCAAAGGTACGATCAGGGTACGCAACAAGCTTGCAAGGAAGCGTCGACCCCTACGCACAGCTGTTCCATGGCCTTCAACCACACCTCGCCGTCTTTCCTGACGGCACTGTAAACGAAACCTATATAAGACAAGCGGTTGAACACATTATGAAGGTTTCTTTACCTCCAGAAGACTGGGCGGCGGAGACAGAACGCTCCATCGTCTGCGAAATCATAGTCAAGGTCCTGCTTGGCAGCGCAATACCGAAATTAAAGCAGCCTTGGTTTACACACAAGATTCTACTCGAAGTATTAGGGCCGCCGAAGAGCTCCAGCTCATTGTCTGCGGTACGGACGAGCTCGTTCCTTTTTTTGCGGTGCCCTGAACAGCTTTTCTGTAGTCGGTTATTGCAGATACTCGGCCGCGAAATTCGTTTAGTGCACATCATCTTATCATCCTGTTCCTTTCTGCACTCCAGACCATCTCCACCCTCGCTCTTGCTTTCATCGCTTTCGTTCAGTCGACCGTTCATATCGTCCAACAAGTAAACGGCTCCGATCGACCATCGAGAAGGAGTCAGAACCTTTTAACAGATCTCGCTGGACCGCCTCTAGCGATGGTAGCAGAAATATTAACGTTACGGGAGAGGGCAGCCACGAATGCAATACTCACGATTGCGCAGGCGTGCGCGGGGTTTTCGAGTCCTTTTATAGATCGGTATGGTAATGTGGCTCCTCGCGCAAACGAGCGGCGTCCTCACGTGGTCCTTTCCCCGACCCCGATAGGTTTGTCCCATTCATGCTTCAAGCACAGATCACTGCACCGAGGATCACTCAGGTCGTAGCAACTTCCAAGAGGGTTTTGTTCCCAGATGGATATCCGAGTCCACCACCGATCGACCCGACCCCAGAGGAGCAGGTTATCATGCGTGAACAGCTGGAGACCCGGCTGCTTGACTTATTATCCCGTATGTTAATTTATTAGACTACTCGGTTTTTTTTTAATGGATTCAACCTTCAGCGTTGGCTGCAAAAGTGATTTTCGGTCCAACAGTTGCCTCACGTCGACGAACGGTGAAGGCGATCCTCGACCCGCTGAATTCCCCCGCATGCAACACTCACCTCCTCATACTCATACTTGATCTCATTCTCGCCACCGTATTCCCGGAACTGGTACAGAGCACTGCTCAGTCTGCAACGCCGGAGAAAGACCCGAGTAGAGAAACAGACCGCTGGCCAAGCCCGCCAAATGGAACTTCTAGTATTGGTGATGATGACAGTATCATGGGAGACGATCCACATACGAAAGAGCGTGAACGTTCAGAAGGAGGGTAGCAATCAACATGTAGCCATGTAGCACGAGTTAATATTGTCCATCATGTTCTAGTGTAACGCTGAAACGAGTCCTTGGTGTCCGAAAGTAGTTAATGAATGTCCTATTTGTCCACTGCTTGCAACTCTTCCCATCCTCCCGCTTGACGCTCCAGTCGAAGGTAGCAGCCCGACTGAAACTCTTCATTATTCATGTTTTCGTAAGTAGCGGCTGCTGCGAAGAGGGCCGTTTGAAGGGCAGGACATGCGGGTTCGATCGAGCGCCTGAAGAAAGACCGACAAGTTTTCAACAGCAAATCCTCCTTTGGCTCCTTGTCAAAGAACACTCGAAGGTCTTTGAGAGTCGGAAATGGCCCGATGCGCTCTGATTTTAAGGAACTTCGGCGCCTGTTATGAAGGACTTGAGGATCGTCGAAGGCAGGATGGGGAACATTGTAGATTTTCTCTCCATCTAGCCAAACGTGGAGCCGTTGAATGCGCGGAAGATTTTGTCCTAGCTCGACGAGGAATTGCTTCAGTGTGACCCAGGTCACAAGCTGCAACTCGGTGAGCCCTGCCACCGCAGATCCTTGCACGAGGCAGGGCAGAAGGCTCGCAATTCCTTGGGCTGCGCACGGCCTGAGGTACTCGAGTTGCTGGTGGTACGTCCGAACTGGTCTCCCTGGAATGAGTGCTTCGGCTATGACTGGGTGGCAAATAAGCGTCTGCAGTCGGGGAAGGAAGCTCATGTCGGAGAAGGGCCAGTGTTCACTATTCGAGACGTATGTACTCAGTGTCGTCACTGAAGGGTTTTTGCGGAGGAACGGGAGGAGATCTTTGTCTGCAAAGGAAGATGGGTAAGCTTGCACGACAGTGGTAAGATGGGGAAGGTGAGGAAGGTGTGGGATGGAGTTGGAAAAGAGAGAGTGACTGAAGTGGCGCGTGCTCATGGTGAATTCGATGGTTGTGAGTGACGCGGCGAGTCGGGTGACTAGGTATTCGACATAGGGAGCATGAGTAATATAATATCGGGCACGCTCGATTCCTGGGTCATGTACGAATCGAAGGTTAATTAGGGAGGATACCGGCATGGCTCGGGAGGTTGGAATGAACTGTGCGGCTTTCAAGGATAGTGTTTGGAGATGTGGGAGGGTGAGGATGACTTCTTGCTGCGGGGGAGCGACGTCGATATTAGAGATGCTGAGATGGCGAAGCTGAGGGCAGTGCACAAGGCTATTCAGCATCACTCGGAATGATAAGCTATGGCTTGAAAACAGGGTCGATGAGTTCCTCTTGATGATAGTCCCATATCGGCGGACACTGGACGGTTCCCAGTGAGCTTCGACAGCGAAGCGAAGTATTGTCGGGAGTCTCTTGATAGCGCGAATGTCCAAAGGACGTCCGCCCAGAATGTTGAGGACTCGGAAGGGAGCCAACGAGTGGACGAATTCGAACAGTGTCCGACACGTCAAGGATAGTGCATATCGGTCAGGTGGAGGCAATAAGACAAAGACTTGCAACCATATTTCTGCAGGGAGCTGGACAAAAAGTTAGCAATGAGTGAATTTGTCGAATGACCCGCGCACAGAGTGGGTGACTTGAACCGGATGGCTACCAGTAGAGCTCATCCTTCCATGCATCGGGAGAGCACAGAGTCGTATAGTTAATCAGTGGTTGTGGTCAGCGTCAAGGAACAGTGTTGATTGGAGGCTGGATAAATAAAGGCCCAACGCAGAGCGCCACCTTCAATTGGTTAGAAACCGTCAGTGGTCACATAAGCCGTTCGGACGGAGCACAGCAAACGACACGCCTTCACGAGGTAGCTGCATTCGGTTATATTTGCGGCACGAGCGTGATGAAGTTACAAACGGAAGTACCATAGCACAATATTATCGAGCAAATGGTTTGAAAACACGATTGCGAGACTTGCGAGAATGGAGAGCCAATGCAAGGGGAGCGAGGAAGAAATGATGTTGCGAATGATAGCGATACCAGTGTTTGAATGTGCATGCATAGTTGAGTGAGCTCCGTTATTCATTGCCTTCGTTCTTTTCTTCAGACGAGGAACCCATTGCTGGTGCTGAGGGTGGGCGGCGCTTGAGTTTGAGCATTCGAAGGAGCCTGAGTTAATCAAGGTCTGAGCAAGTGGCAGAGGATTATGTACTTTAAATGCGACGCACTGATTCGCCTCCTCATATTGCTTCGTAACTAAGTCTCTCTCTGCTTGCTCGTTAGGGTTTTCTTGGTGGGGCGGGTGACGAAGGGAACCAGTAGGCTTCTTCAGATGCAAAGGTGAAATGGGTGAGTGGTTGGTGCTGATACGCCTCGGGAACGTCTGTGTGGTTCCAGGGTTGGGAGTCTGGAGAGACAACAACACGGAGCTGGGGCGCGAAGCTCGGGCCTTGTGTAAACTATTGAGGAACTGGTTCGCATTTTTGTATACTGTTGAAGGTTGTTCTGTACTTGTGTTTCTAGCAAAGCGGCGACGTCAGCCCCGCTGCCTCGGATAAAAAAAAAGTGGCCAGAAACCTTGTGGTGTGCGTCGCTACAGTCTCTTCATCATCATCACTGATGTCACTCTCGCTCGATTCGTCATCTCTTGAGGCAGGATGGACCCTCCAGGCGCTGGTAACGGCTGTGATCCTTGTACCTCCGACGTGAACTGGTTCAGGTTTCGTAGGAAGTAGAACCGCTATGTGTTGATGAGTACCAGCTTGGACGAGTCGTCCGTCCGGTCCCCATCGACGGGGTTTTTTGATATCCAGTATTGGTCGTGTGCATGGATCTTCCTTCTGACCTGTTTCGCTTGAGATGCTGGATAACTTGCGCTTGAGGTGTCTTTGAATCGTCCCCATGGGCAGAGTAGGCTTAAACAGCGGCAAAGGAGGAGAAACCAACGGTGTGGCCACACCGTTGGTTGAGCTGTGGTACTCCGCCAAAGAAGTCACTGGCTGAGGATATGAAGGTTCGCTATGAGGTGGCCAACAAGAGTAGTGGAGTGACATTGGCGGTCCGGACAGGCCAAGACTGAGGATGGCCTAGTGTGGTCGCAGAATAAGAATGGCTGGCACGTCGCCAACGCCAGGCAAGTGAGCTGCAAGTGAGCTTAGCCGATATTGAAGCAATCAAGCTATCGAAGACACGCGTTTGACGCGCGTTTCGTCTCTTAAATTTGGGGATATTCGATTTAAACCCCTCTGGTTACTTGGACTCTTGTCCTTGTCCAAGAATACCAGCTTTCTTCCAGTGGCCCCTCGTCGACTAACACGGTGTTACTAGTCGCTTCAAGCCATACGGAACCCCCCCCACCTGTTGTGAGTTACTGATGACGAGTACTCCTGTTCCAGCTAATCAGGACAGCACGATCAAGCCACAGGCTCTATGCGGGCATCATGATCTGATTCCCTGTCTGCTGTGCTGCCCGCAAAGACTCCTGCATACTTCGCCACTTCGGTCGTGAGGCTGGTTCGGCACCTTTTCCCCTACCTCTCTTCCCTGGAAAGAGAACCTGACACCGAAAGTGTGCCTCTGGACCATATCTGGCGTACACCTTTCTTTTCGATACAACGCAACCTCGAACCTCTACGTCTCGCTCATATTCCTTGAGCCACTTCCGATCAAGAGACGCCATATTGTCCAGAATAGAGAATAACAACAGATAACAACTATGACAACAACCTCTGGCAATTATATTCAGGTATTTCTTTGCCGCGAGCCGTCCCGCCCACCGTAGGCGCTGAGCCGGGTCCTTACAGCTCGAGAAACTCGGAGAGGGGACCTACGCCACAGTCTTCAAGGTATAGGACCCTATCTTGCAGTAGTATTGGGCTTGTTTAATTCTTTCGTTAGGGCCGTTCCCGGACCACCAATGAAGTTGTCGCCCTCAAAGAAATCCACCTCGATGCTGAGGAGGGCACTCCCTCGACTGCCATCAGAGAAATCTCTCTTATGAAGGAGCTCCGTCACCCCAACATCGTTCGCCTCCACGATGTCGTCCACACCGAGCAGAAACTCGTCCTTATTTTCGAATTCTGCGAGCAGGACCTCAAGCGCTATATGGACACTCACGGAAAGCGCGGTGCTCTCGATCTGGCCACAGTGAGAAGTTTCATGCATCAATTATGCAAAGGTGTTGCCTTCTGCCATGAGAACCGGGTTCTCCACCGGGATCTCAAGCCACAGAACGTGCGTACTCTGATCAGATACACCCCGTCGCGAGTGGACTTCTTCAATAACAATTGGAACAGCTCCTCATCAATAGGAAAGGCGAGCTCAAAATTGGTGACTTTGGTCTGGCCCGGGCTTTCGGCGTTCCGGTGAACACCTTCTCCAACGAAGTACGCATTCTCGGCGCTTGGATATTTCCTTTCTGAGATATTTATAGGTCGTGACTCTTTGGTATCGATCCCCTGATGTACTTATGGGTTCACGCACGTACAGCACTTCGATCGACGTCTGGTCGGTTGGGTGTATCTTTGCGGAGATGATTAATGGCCAACCTCTATTCCGTGGCCGCGACAATGCCGACCAGTTGCTACAAATAATGCGTCACCGCGGAACACCGTCAGAAGCCGAATTGAAGAAGATCCAGGAGGATGCTGTGAGTTTCCGCTTCCATCGATCTATTCGGCTGCCTGATGCACGTCTTTTCTTCAGCCCGAGATCCAGCTCAAGCAGTACCCGACATATCCGGCTTTGCCATGGAGTACCCTGGTGCCGGCTGCGCCTTCAGCAGGTTCGAATCCATACCTCCCTTTGCGATCTAACCCACCTAACCGTCTCAATTTTTAGCAATCGATCTACTCGACCGCTTGTTGAAGTTCGACCCCGCTCGGCGAATGAGCTGTCAGGATGCATTGCACCACTATTACTTCTCGGCGCATCAAATCACAGTGCCCGTTGGGCACCCGCAACAGGTCGCGCAGCAGCCCATGTATCTTCCTCATGGTGTGCCCGTCCCGGTCCCTATGCACCCTCCTCATCCCGCCGCCCATCCCGGTCACTCCCAGCCAGTCATGTACGATCCGGTAGCACATGCCACTCACCAAGCGCAAACCGCCTTTGCACAACAAACGGCGTACATGTATCAGCAGCAGATGCAGGCGCAGGTGCAGGCGCAGGCTCAGGCGCAGATGCAGGCGCAGATGCAGGGGGGTATGCCTCCTCAAATGCCACCGCCGCAGATACCCGGACCTCCACAAATGCAAGGATACCCACAACACCCACCGGCCCAGCAGGGATACATGGCTCCCCCGCCGGGCTACCGCCCGCGGTGATCGTTATTGGCTCTGTGTTGCCTCGCACTCTGGATCGAAACAAAAAGATTGGCCCACAATATTTATACCCCTATACATGACGTCGCGCATCATTAATGGCTTCTGGGTTCGGATGTTCGCTCTGTTTTATATCGCCATAGTCTGTTGAACGTAGTGCCTCTTCTCTTGGATCTTGGATCTCGATGTACGTCCTGCCGCAACAGCGGCCTATGTCCCGAAAATGTTCACCGATCACTCTTTGAATGGAGACTTTTGGTACCCTGATCACGGTGAACCGACTCGTATTGCTCATGGTAGACGTCAGGTAAATGAAACGCTACAGACATCAAGTCCGTGTCGTATTTAACCAGACCCAGACGTGTGCGACGCATGAAATAAAGACCGACTAATGTAACAACGCGAGCGACATACCGGCGGGTGAATACGAAAGACAGAGCTCGCCCTCCGCCGTACAGCAAGCCTCGGAGATGCCTTCTATGCGTAGAGTATGGCTACAATCTAACGGCCGCGTGAGGGAGTGAAGAAATATGATGTAGTAGTCCCAGAAGCAAAACAAGTAAAGATATGGAAAAGATTCTGGGAGACTCCATAAATTATCCAGAAATTGTTCTTGTGAAGTAAGGTGGTCGTTTCCCGGAGGGCCGCGAGGTTGTCCCAGCAATAATGGGAGCGGCGTTGCTTCGTCGTCTCGCCTTGAGGGGGAGGGAGAGAGGGTTCGTATGGGAGCGATAATTGACACCCGTTGGCTTGTTGGGTCATGTCTGGTAGAACCTCACAGATTTGACCTCCCAGTCTGTGAAGGAGTCACGTTGAACGCTGATTCGGCTGACATAGAAAGAATACCACTTACAGGCCTCGGAAAATGCTTGCCCATTCTGACGCACAAACTGCTCGCAGGTGCTGTAGCCGGTGCTCGCCGCACAACCAGATCCGGTCCAAGCACCGGAAGAGCCAGCCCAATCACCACAGAGGGTGGTGTTAATGATGGCAAAGTTGTCTTTGAAGAACTGCCATGGATTGCAGGTGGTCGACGGGTAGTTGGCAACGGGCTTGGTCCAGGTGTCGGGGAGAGGGGCACCGTTCGTGATATCCTGGGGTATTGAGTCGCGCGAGAAAAAGTAGATAGAGATGCCAGAGTCATCCCACTTCATCGCATAGACCCCTCCGCCGGCCTTGTTGAAGGGAGCGCCGTAGCTGTTATCGAAGAAATTATCCTGCATGCCGCACCCACTGTTCCCAGTCTGGTACGAAGCGCAGTTAGGGCCTCCGTTGAGGGTACCGACCGCGCTCAAGGCGTCAGGAGATATTGTGCAGCCGGCGCCAGTGTGGATCGAAACCTGGTTTGTCGGGCCGTTGTGAACACCTTCGAGAATGTCAATTTCACCTTTGTCGGGCCAGTCGGGGCCGTTGGTCCAAAACGCGGGCCAAGTGCCACACCCAACGGGCATGTGGACCGCGTCAAGGATGAGGAGACCACCGTTGAAGATGTTGTGGTTGTGGAGACGGATCGACTTGCGGTTGCCCGAGACATTCGGGGTAGTTTCGACGCGCATGATGGCATTCCCGGCGCCGTTAATCTCGATGAGCTTGTTGTTCCAAGCACTAGTCGGGTCTTGGTAGTCGACGGTGCCGTGGGTGGGATCGGAGGTGGACCAGAAATCCCAGCCATCGAAAAAGGTATTGCCTTCCTAAAAGATTGGCGAAGGTTAAACTCGGTTTGGACTCGGCTCGGCTACCCGAATCGGCATGGAAGGCACTCACATTTGTCACCTTGAGTTTCCAGGGCGAGTTGGGAATCGGGGCCTTGGTGGCAGTTGGCTGAGACGCACTAGTTGAGGATGCACCAGTTGAGGATGCACCAGTGGAGGTGGCTCTAGTGGTAGCGCTGGTGGTGGGAGGATGGCGAGCAGGCGAAGTAAGTGAGTCGGTGGACGTGTTGAAGGCATTTGCGGGCTTCACACGGCACCATTGCTTCGTCGTAATGGCAGCCCGCTTGTTGAACCATTTGTTAGCCAGTGCGGGCAAGGCTGCGCGTTTGAGCGATAGCCTGATGTCGCGGGCAAGGGCGCCATGTGCCTTTGCAAGGCGGCCAGCGAGATCGTGCGGCGAACCCAGCGCGGCAACGGAGGACGCAGCGAGAAGGTACGAGAAGACGACAGTAACAAGATACATAGTAAGGGGTCAACGGGGGGAGGGAAAGGACAAGCTCCGAGCTCCGAGGGATGTCGCTGCTGATGGGGATGGTGCGTATGTGACGAACTGAGGAACTGAGGAACTGGCGAGCTGGCAAGCCAATAGCCAAACGCAAAACCCCTCTAGCGTACCAGAAAAGAGGGGGACCGAAAAATCGGAAGAAGGGAGGACCAAAGAGTGGTGAATGGTGAGGGGCGGAGGGCAAGAGCGAGCCGGTAGGGTAGTTGGTGGCTGCGGGTGTTTTCAAGGAATCAATGCCAAGATACACCACGGGTCCTTCGTTTATCATGATTACATACCCGTTTTCATCGCTCCTGGCTCTGCTTCGCTTCGCTATAAAAAAACGTCCATTGTGGCGCTTGGCTGTGGACGCCACCTCCAAACGAGACTTGTTGGTATGCTCATGCTCATGCTCACGCTCATGCTCTGGGGCTTTACTCAGCTCTACTCACGAGCGGGAGACGCTCACCCGCCTCAATCGAGCCGAGCAGCTCACCGCCTCGTGTCAACGCGCGCTCCGAGAACCCGTTTGGTGGCACGTACTATCAAGATCTTTTCCTGCGTGCAATGCGACTACGGGTCTTCGATGCTTGACAACGTGCTGGTGCGGATCAATCGGGTCGTCGTCCGATTGATCCAATCTCCAATCTGGCGACATATACTGTATAACCAACACCATCCAGCAACCACATAAACTCGGCATTTTAGGGGCAGCAGATCGCCTACAAGTCCCGTATCTGACCCTTCTCGTATGCTATGGACCGCTCGTCTCGTATAAGGGCCTGACCCGATCGGAACCACTCAAACCAGCCTCCCATAAAGTTCAGGCAGCCGCTGGCCATGAAGTATTCCCATAAACCCCTTAGAACGCTCAGGGATCTATAGACTTGTACCACAGCCAAGGAACCGTCGACCGACTCAAAGCAACGGTGAAGAGCGCGCGTCGTCCTGGGTACTGACATCCTATTGCACGCGAGAAAGTAAGATACCAAACATTACGTCCAATGTGCGAAAACCAGTAATAGGAATGACTGTGATATGTCCAATGAACCTCTCTCAACTGTTTATACATCCTCTTCAGGTCCCCAGGTGTAGTCATAGTCTTCTCCTGTTCTGTCTCTCCTACCAGTAATGGTATCAGTGTCCTCCGTCGGTGTATTAACTCCAGAAACATCCTTTGGCGTCGCTAATGCCGTCGCACGGCCCGAAGCAGGAGGAGGTAATGCTGAACCGGTGTACCACGTCATCGTAAGTGCCGGAAGGCCTGGGATTTCCACCGGACCTGAGCGCACCGCCTGTCCAACCCAGAAGCTGTTAGTGTTATTTTGGCTGGTAAGAGAAGAGCTCACAGCTTCCGCTTGCTGTCTTGTAGCAAAGGTAACGATCATGCCGTCACCCGGGACGGAGTCGACCTGTTCAGCAAATCCAGTGGGCTGTAGAATAATTACTATCCCTTGCCTTTCCTTGCAGGGTAAATTACTCACCAAGTAAAAAGCGCGCATCGTATCCAATACATCCTCCATAGATTTCCCTGATGCCTCCCATCCCTTTAGTACGAGTCTCTTGGGACGCAGGTCCAAACTGGCGCCTGCAAATGCTGCTGCGGCGGCGGCCCTGCCTCGCCCTCTGAACGGTGCGCCTCTACCACGCCCTCTTCCTCTCCCTCGACCACGGTACCCACCGGGTGTTCCTTCTGGTGCATCGGGGTCCACGCCGCGCTCCGCGAGCTGCGCGCGCAACTTTGCGAGCTGTTCTTTCGCCTCGTCCGCGTTCATGTCCTTCGCGCCTCCTTTTGCGAGCATCTCAAGATCCAGATCCATACTGGTGCTCTCCGCTTTCTGTGGCGACGCCATCACAGTATCCTCTGACGCAGGTACAGTGGATGTAGAGAACTCAGTAATCGGCTTGGGTTGTTGCGATCTGAGAACCTTGAGCTTGAGCATCACCTCCTTCTTCTCCTCAGCAGGTTTAGACTCGAGCTCCTCCATAAGGCCCTTGACCTTTGCGAGCCAAATCGTGCGTGCCTCCTCATACACCTGCGCCGATGTCTTCTTTTCCGGCGGTGCTGGAGCATTCATACTCGCGATTGAGCTCGAAGTGCCCGCAAAAGTCTTCGACAGATTCCCATTAGCCGTCACGGCCGCACCATTGCCAGTACCGTTCTGGAGTGCTTGTACAGCCGCCGCACTACCCTTCAATGCCTGCTCGCCAATCGTTCCCTTGCCGGGCTGCGGACGGTGCCAATATACCTTGACAAAGCGATTTCCAAACACTGCATCTTGGCTCGAATGTGCCGCCTGAGCTTCTGCGCGTGTGGAGAAGGACACAAGGGCCTTGTCGCCCCTGTTGTCAACTGCAACGTGCGTAACAGTGCCAAATTTGGAGAAATAATCCGTGAGCGAGCGGATATTGCGATGTTCTTGTGGGATTTTCTCCACCACGAGGGTGACGGAATCTGGTGGTGGGGGAGCACGGCGCCCGTTTCCAGCCTGACCACCTCGCTCTCTTGTGGGACGCTGAGGTTGTTGTTGGTGAGGTTGGTGACCATCCGTGCCGTCAGTAAAGCGGAGGTTAGAAGCGGCGCTGTTCTCTGGCCAAGACGGTGTAACATCCATAGCACCAGGATGTCGCTGTAAAGGTGAAGGAGGTCTTGGGCCTTGTTCATGCCGGCCATGCAGCCTTTGCTCTCGCTGGGGCTCCGGGTTGAGCACCTGAATGACAGGCAGTTCCCCGCTCCTGTTGGCCATCTCATCCAATCGATGCACAACAGGTGCTCGTGGTCGACCATTGGGCAGAAGGTCCATGTTGTTGGGGCCAGGGAACCCTTGAGAGTTGTTCATCATCATCATCGGGTTACCCCAGCCGTTGGGTTGCATGCCAAACGCATTCATCATCGCTCTCATTTGTGCCATCTGTATTTGCACGAGGTTGGCAGGCATGGCATTCGTGTCGTGTGAGTAATGGCACGCGTCTCCGCGATTGCAGAAACCAAAGTCTGTACGAATATTAATGTGCACATTGATCAATAGAGGCTGTGAACATACTATGGTAGTCGTAGCACGGCTCTTGAATGTCGGCGTGCTGAGCTTGACCTTCAGGTCGGGAGTCGGTCCCGCCATTCGCAGCCGGTGGTTGGCCATTGATGGGTATCGGACCAGGGGGGAACATCCCAGGGGCGTTTTGTTGCGGCCAGGGGTTTCCCCCATTCACATTCCGCCTATTCCGTGGTAGAGGAGGGATATAACTATCATTCCTAGACTGCGCCGGACCCATACGTCGATCAGGTCGGTCTTGGTTAAGTCGAGGTCCCTTTGGCGGAGGACGAGAATCACGATCTCGTGCCCCCTCTTGGTCATCTTGTTCCAGTGGTCTTTTCTTTCCTCGAGGTCCTTCGTACGGTTGTATTGGGGCGGGCGCAACAGCATCGGAGTAGGGTAGATAAGACTTCGAGCGAAGAGTAGCAAGGAGACGATCGACGAAAGGAGCACACTCTAATGGACATATGCCACAATGAGAGTTTGTTTGAATGCGTGTTGTGTGAACTCACGATCTTGTAAAAATTCGTCAAGCTCTCTATTTAGGTTCTGTCGAAGTACTGATTCGTTCTTCTCGTTTCCTATGAGTGCGAGGACATATTTTGCGAGAACAGAGGGTTCGGCGTCGCAGCTAGAGACAAGGACGAGTCAACGAGCGAATATTTGAGAGGATTTGGACGTACATTGCATCTAGGTTTGTTTCAAGCCAACGTTGTAGGTGAGAATCGCTGGCTGCATCGAGGCCGCTCATGTCCTGGTGAAGGAGGGGTTCAAACTTCTTTGAACCCAACGCCTTGTCACGGCAACGACGTCGACCGCAAGTGACAATTTTAATAACCGCCTGGCGTAATATTGGACGGATTATACGGCCGGACGCGTTGTTATCTTTGCCAATTTGCCAATTCCAGCCCACTTGAAGCGCGTCCCACTCGGCCGTGGAGGGAGACACATAACTTGACCTCTATCATGTCCAGTGGAATCAAGGGCAGCAAATCGTCTGGTCCCAGTGCTACTCTCGTAGCTATTGCCCGCAATTCCCTTGCCGTTATGAACGACACGAACGATGATGTGGTATACGAGGGATGGCTCCTCAAGAAGAAGAAGAAGAAGATGCAAGGCTCGTGCTATTATATATCCATCACTCCCTACTTGACACTCAAGATGTAGGCTACGCGAGGCGGTACTTCTACCTTCGAGCTAACGGAACACTCTCGTATTCACTGCAACCAGGACAGCCCATCCGGGACCACCTTCTTCTTCACAATGCAGCACTCTCCTCCAGCCCATCCAACAGGTATATCCATGTCGACACCGAGCGAGGCACCTTCCACATGCGCGGCATGACCCAGGTAGCATATGAAAGTTGGATGACAGCTCTTCGGTTAGTGCAGTTTATCCAGATCATCGACCTGCCGTGACACCGACTCCACAGGCGGTTCATTTTGATGCCCCGAGCGTTTGCGGATGCCGATGGTACTATCCGCCGCTCATTGAATTACAATGCGCGAACCCTGAGCTTCTCGGTTGGGCATGCGGTTAAAATGAATGCCATTCTCTCAGAAATGTCTGAAGTTCGTCCCCTCTCCGGCTAACTTGACTTGCCACCCAGCCTCATACCCAAACAAGACCATAGGGACTCTCGACCGTGTGGCGCATATTATGCACGAAGAGGAACTGAGAAAAGCGGTATCACTCAAGGAGAAGCGTCACCAGGGTAAGGACAGCTCAGCGAAAGATGGTGGATTGTTTGGGATTTTCCATCGCCACTCCAAACGTGAGTTAGAATTACTATGCAATTTGAAGCACCTAAGCCTATCTCCACAGCAAATAGTGTGGTCCTTACGCCTCCTGATTCTGAACAAGAGTTGCACGAGAAGCAAGAAATCTCTCACGAGACTCTTTCCGACGCAGCGACGAAGCCCCCCACTTTGGACACCGTATTATCAGAGCTTATTGTACTCGGTGAACAACATAAACAACTTGCCGCATGTTTTCAAGCACTTCTCCATCTCGATGGCGCCACTCGGCCTCTTTCACCGCTGTCTGCAACCGCGGAGGAGGAAGCAGAAGAGTCTCTAAACCAAATCAACCAGCCATCTCCATCAGTGTCGCAGGTGTTCGAGCACCACCGATCCCCCACTCGAGCTTCTCGGCTGAGTCGACGAACTTCCATTGGCACAGCGGATACGAGTGTAGAGTGGTTTGATGCAGTTGATGGACCCGAAGAGTTTATTATTCCCCCAGAACCGAAAGATACAGAAGACAAAGTGGTGGAGACTGCGGACGACTCTGACAGCGAAGGGGAAGCTACAGGAGAGGCCTTTGATTCGGAGTTCACGACGCCAGCGGGCGAACAGAAGCAAATGGATGTTCAGCGGAGAACAAACCTGCCTGCTCCGGCTACTGAAAACGAAATGTCGTTACTAGGTGTGTTGAAAAAGAATATCGGAAAGGTGCGTGGGGAACCACCTGATACATTAAATCCGCTTATTGTTGCTGCAGGACCTCGCTACCACCTCGCTACCAGTTTCCTTCAACGAACCGATCTCAATTCTCCAACGGCTCGCTGAAGACTTGGAATACTCCTCCCTACTAGATCGAGCTACGGCGGCAAGCGATCCAGTGGAGCGTGTCTCGCTCATTGCCGCATTTGCAATATCTGGGTATGCATGCACTCGCATTCGCGCGGGACGAAAGCCGTTCAACCCAATGCTGGGCGAGACTTTTGAGGACATTCGAAATAATTTCATTGCGGAAAAAGTGAGCCATGTCCCTCCTGTGATGGCTTGCCATGCCAGCGGCCAAGGATGGACCTACGACGCCGTTACGCAAGCGAAGCAAAGAGTACGTTTACCTCCAGTAGCTCAACGGCGTCTATTTAGGCTTGATTGTTAATGATTCTTCTAGTTCTGGGGACGGAGTCTGGAGATTATCCCGCTTGGGCCCACCTCTGTTCAAATTGGCGACGAGTCTTACACTTGGTACGGCAATCCATTCCCACGAACGCACGAACGTCTGATTTTTCCGTTGCAGGGACAAACCGTCATCTTTCATGCGCAACCTCGTAGCAGGCACGAAATACCTCGAACATGTTGGAACACTCTCAGTCAAAGGAAGCAACCGTTATCGCTGCGATATCGAGTTCAAGGAGGCGGGTATGTGGGGTTCCCCAAATATTGTCACTGCATCTGTTTTCAACCCAAAAGGCCGAGTCGAAACACGGCTGGAAGGCAAATGGCACGAACAGGTCTCTCGTGTAATATCGAAGAACCAGCTAGAGGTCCTTTGGAGGGCAAGCGAGTTGCCACCACAAGCCTCGGACTATTATGGGTTTACCCATTGGGGTATCACCCTTAATGAGCTAAGCGACGATTTGCGACAGGAAGGGGAGGAGAATGGGTGGTTGATACCTCCTACTGACTCGAGGTGGCGGCCTGATCAAAGAGCCATGGAGGAGGGTGACTTGGAGCGTGCGGAAAGTGAGAAGGTGCGAGTGGAGGAGGAACAACGAGAACGGCGCAAAGCAGACGAGGAGGTGAAGCCACGTTGGTTCGAAAAAGTTGGGAGTGGGGACACTGATTGGGCGTATTGCGGGGACTATTGGAAGGTAAGGGAGGAAGGGTTTGTGGATATCCCCAGGCTTTGGTGATGGTTGCATTACAAACCCTAACGGACTTACTATTGGTCATTATGAGATACAAGTATTTTAATCTATTTATGATGAGGACGTCTTGAAGCTTGTTTCTTCCACAGGTCCAGAGCAGCATACCTTTGGGCGTGATTCTCACTTTCTCTAGTTGTATGCGCAAATTTATTTTCGTATGCATTACCCGCGAGTCTGTAGAAATATCGATGAGAACAGGCCCTTAGCACTAAAGGACCAATCTCCGGCCCTTGTGTCGCTGTATACCCTCAAGTAACATCGTGTATAACACAATCGCGGTGCGTGTTCCTTTCGAATTCATGGCGCGATTGCCCGGTGCGTCGCTTCTCAATATGCCTATATGTATATCCAGAGGAGTCCGGAGGGATCACATTCATTTGAAGTGGTTCTTAGCAGCGAGAGTGTAGCAGTACTCAGATGGCACAATTTCACAAATTTATTACGATCCTTTATGGTGCCTGGATAGAATGAAGTTTAATTCCCAGTCTTTTAGACTCCGGCTACAATGGTTCTACGCGTGGGCTACAGTAGGTGACCACGGAGATCACGCAAACCTTTGACCAAGTTTTATCTGCATCTAGTTCGTGAACATTTTGCCTCTCCTTTGCTTCAACTCGCCGAGAAGGATGCCGAGCGGACCTTTGTATTGGTCGAGTGTCCCGGTACGCACCTAAGTGGCCTTCGGTTGGTTTGATCAGCCAGGGTCTAATCGAAAGTAGGTGGTACTGGCCAAATCACCAGCCGGCTCCAAAGTGATGAGATCGACGTCGGGATGTGGGTAAAACAGGTCACCACCGACTGGATAGCGTATCTCACAAATATCGCCCTCTTCTAACACTAGCGCATTAACGGATGCATTGATTGCGGGCATCGCAAATGGCGCAGAGTTCTACCGCCTCGTTGGCTCATACGTGGTCACCCCTTTGAACTGGTGAGCCAACCAATGTCCACGCCGGTATTCAAATTAATGTGACGCAGGGCAGTGATAACGGGAAAGGACTCCAAGTATGAGGAGATGACAGATCTTCGGGGTACGACAATTGGAATCTCCCGACCTGGAAGGTAGAGCTATGAATCATAGGAGGTGAGACGTACTGATAGGTTGATCTAGTGGCTCTCAGACCATGGCTGCTGTAATGGCAATGGAGCAAGGTGGGCTTATCTCGGCGTAGTAAGGACTGACTAAACATCCTCTAGGATGGTTTGAGAATGGATCGAACGGTGTCGTGGAGAAATTTCAGTTTAAGGGTTGGTCGGATTACCACCAGACGAAAGTTTCTTTATTGAGCTTCACAGTCAATAATAATATCGACGGCCTCATCGCATCGGTCAATGATGGTTCCACAAGTGCGTTCCTTTGGGAGTGGTGAGGGTCAACCAACGTTCCTAGAAATCGCTCAGCTGACGGCGTCCCAGGTTCACGACCAAGCCTTTTGCAGACCAAGGCCTTGTTCGATTCGTGCGTACATACTCTGTGTTGACACCCTACGTCTAATTTACGAGGCCTAGATTGGGTCCGTACCTACACCTTGGCCAAGCTGGATGATAGCAGCGCACACCTCACCCACCCGCGCACCTCTTGGGGCCGTCCGCAAGTTTCTTGATGAATTAACGCCGTTTATGATAAACTTTGATCTCCAAAGTCACAAGGAAACTGTGGATGTCGAGTACATCAAAGCTCAGTTCCGGTATCCAGAAGAGGGTACGCATTCATTCATTACTAGGTGGCATATAGAGGGTCTGAAGGCCCCGTAGATATCAAAGCATGGTTGAATACCGTTGGTTACCCTACGGACCCGAGTGTCGTGGACCTCGAAGTTGTAGCTGAAACACTTGGCATCCTTGAGCTGGCCGGGATCGTGAAGAAGCCAGATTCGGGGGCTGGGTTTAAGCCAGAATATTTTGTGAACAAGCTTGCCTAGATGTAACGATAAAGGTGAAAGGTGTTGAGACAAAGAAATCCCGAAGTTGTACTCCGCCACCGTCTCCTAATATTCACCATCACAATCCGGGGCGACGTTTGCTCACTTAGCGATACCAGGAAATGAGCGACAGTAGCTACTTTGATGACACCTTTGACTCGGAGTTCTTCGACCAGGTTGATGCTCTGGAAACGGAAAAGCAACGGGATACTCGCGTCTCTGCGCTCAATATGAGACCACCCACACCACCGAAGTCTTTTTGTAACACAAACGACGCGTCCTTGGCGCGTGCCCGAGCCCCGTCACGCCGAAATTCTGACTCATTTGGAGAAGTCTTAGACCTAGACGATTTGGAAGAAATCGACAATGCCTCGGCTCGTCGCATATCAGGACTGTCAAATCCACCAGCAATACTCGCGCGGATGGCCTCAAAGACCCTCCAAACCACTCTCTGGAGTGCGGTAGTGCCGGAATCCCACACTGAAAGCGGGGCTACATCTCGTACGCGGCCTACTGGAGGGCCTACGCCAAAGGTCAAGACCTGGGACAAAACTGCATTCGCCAAAAGCGGATGGAGGGCAATCAAACCTACTGCTAAAACCGACGCCAGAGCCAAAGGGAAGGGAAGAGCGAATGTTGACGAGGAGGGAGAAGGAGGGGAAGAGGCTTTACTCCTTGACACCCCTGACATTCCTGAATGTATCTCTAGTGAGCCCTCGGACCTGTTGTTCATATTTCTCTGACCGCAGTCCAAATATCGTCCTTACAGTCGAGTACGCGCCTTCAGCTTTATCTTGAGCGTATACGTGGCTGATTTTCCTCGTCTAGGACGGTAATTACGGTACTTTCGAGAGACTTCGAGGCATGACCATTTGACAGGCCAGGACCATGCTGCTCCAACCCGATCGTATTTCGATCAAAGAATGGATATTCCCTCTCAATAAACCCAAGCGCGACTACCAGTTCAATATCGTCAAACGCTGCCTTTTCGAGAACTGTCTCGTCGCGCTGCCCACAGGAATGGGCAAGACCTTCATTGCGGGTTGTGTTATGTTGAACTGTATGCAGATAAGAGACCGGGTCTCGGCTTTCCTAACACCACTTTAGATTATCGATGGTTTCCTCAAGGGAAAATAGTCTTCGCTGCACCTACGAAACCATTGGTCGCTCAGCAAATAGATGCTAGCCACCAAAGTTGCGGTATTCCTGGCCACGATGCCATCGAACTGACGGGGCAAACTTCGATGACGAAGAGGGCCCAATATGTGAGCTGCCACTTAGATTTTGTACCACTACTGACCAGTACACAGTGGCAAACCAAACGCGTCTTCTATATGACGCCTCAAACTTTGATCAATGACCTCATAACCCAGACCTGCGACCCTCGCCACATCGTTTTAATTGTCATTGACGAAGCCCACAAGGGAACTGGCGACTACGCATACGCACAAATCGTGCGCTATATGATGGCGGCGAACCCTTTCCATCGCATTCTTGCGTTGACTGCGACACCTGGCAACAAACCTGACGCCGTACAAACTATCATCGATTCCCTCCACCTCAGTCATATTGAGATCAGGGACGAAAATAGTCTGGATTTACGGAAGTATAAACACAAAAAACATACTAGTCAGCATATCATCAAGATGACAGACGACCTGCTCCGCATTCGCGATCCATTGCAACGTTTGATGGAGGCAAGTTGGCAATATAGTTTGGAACAAAAGGGCTCATGATGCTCTAGTCTGTTCTGCAGCCTCTTTTCAATAGCGGCATTCTCTATTGCCACAACGTCATCCAACTCCAGCCATACCGTTGCACAGCCACTATGCAAAAGCTTAATCCCTCTCAGAAATGGGCACTCTCTGCACTCAAGTACCTAGGAGCGCTCTCGAGAGCAATGGGTTATTTGGTAAGCACCCGCCCAGTTTCATGGCCGCCTACTGACTCTGCCGAGATGGAAATGAGCGTCGCAATGGCCTATCATACCCTTCAAGAACTAGTCCAAGGCGTTGATAAGGACGGAAAGACGACAGCGATTAAACCTCAGCAATCGAAGATCCTCAAAGATCCTCACTATATTAACCTCATGAAGGAAATCGAACGACAGCGTACTCAGCAAGGCCATTTCCCGATGCACCCTAAAATGGATAAGCTTCGCACAATCGCCGTCCAGTACTTTGCACGTGCTCAAATGGATGAACAAGATCGAGTGCAAGCTGGTGGAGCGCCAAACCCGCATACCTCGACGGGAATGATTATCTTCTGCAGCTATCGAGAATGTGTTGAACAAATTGTCGAAATGTTAAATGAAGAACAACCCATGATCCGAGCCCACAAGTTTATCGGGCAATCAACGGATAAGAGAGGTGGCAAGGGTGTAAGACAGAAGGTGCAGCTAGAGGTGCGGTTTACCACATTTGTTGCGAATATACTGTTTCATGCTTTCAGAAGGTCATAGAAGGTTTCAAGAATGGTAAATATAATGCACTCGTAGCAACTAGTATCGGAGAAGAGGGGTTAGACATAGGAGAAGTCGACATTATTGTTTGTTACGATGCTCAGAAGGATCCTCTGCGTATGGTACGTGGCGGCTTCTGAACTTTGTTCTCGCTCAACCTGTCCACAGCTTCAACGTGTTGGCCGAACTGGGAGAAAACGAGATGGTCGTGTCGAAGTTTTGCTGGCGGAAGGTCGAGAAGAGAACAACTGGCATGAGGCTCAGGTCAAATACAAGGAAGTGCAGAAGACCATCGTCCGCGGCGACCAGTTAGAGCTATATAAGGATGTGCCACGTCTATTACCGGACGACGTGAAGCCGAGTTGTATAGAGGTGCGCATAGGACGGTCTCCACAGCCTCGAATACTAATCCCAGCGTCCCAGACCGTCATGGAGATCATCCCTTACAAACGGGAAGTCACCAGACGCAAGAGTACTTTGAAGAGCCCTGGGAAGAAGCGAAAAGGCGAGCCTGACGTTGGCAGTATGCTCAAGAGTGGAAAGGGACGGAAGCGGTCCGCCCGCGATGAGGGTGAAGCGGTTGATGACCCTCCAGGCAGCCCACCTCAAAAGAGAGCGAAATTCGTCCATGATGGTTCCTCCGAAAGTGAAACCGCGACATCCAAGTCTAAGAGGAAAGGCTCGACTAAAATGCCAAGGCGATTGAAGAATGGAGCCCTCCCCCGCTCCCCTCTGAAAGGCGGCTTTCGGTCCGCGAAGGATATGATGGAGGCATTCGCAAACGATGGAATGAGCAGTTCGGAACCCGAATCTCTTTCGCGGATTAGAAATTCGAACCAACGTAGGCGCGATGGTTCTTCGCCCCTACTAGACACCGAAGAGGCAGTTTCCACTTTACCTTCCATGACCAAAGCCAATGCGAAATCAGTCTTTACTCGTCAAATTTTGACGGCAAAGCCAACCACAGGTGGATCCCATCCGCAAGCGTCGGAGAAAACGGGTGGAACGAGTCCCAGGGATCACCAATCGCATGTTCTGTCCGCATCAGCCAAATTAACCTCGCCAAATCCTTCGGAGACTGGTGGACATGCGGAAGACCGCAACATGAAGTGGCTCATGGATTCCGATTCGGATGCGGAATCACTTGATACCGACACTAAACCCTTTAAAGTGAAAGTCAAGCCTTCGACCAAGTCTTCTCCATCAAAAGTAATCGACCTTGATGACGACGAAGACAGCGGCGATGTCCATCTAGTAGGCGAAGCTCTTGTTGTCGTCGAGCGACCTGCTCCAGAATTGTCGACAACGATATCGCTAAGCTCATCCCCGGCCCCTTTTGGCCCTTCTCCCCGTGTGGCCAAATCAATTCTAGACGACTCCAATCTGAGTACATCTCAGCCCGTCATGAGAAGATTGAAACGGAAGGTGGACGTGGACGCAGCAGCTCGATCGATGCCTCCGCCTCCGCCTCCCTCCAAACTGCCTGCTACGGAGACGCCGCCAGTCAGGTCACCGGTTGTCTCAAGAATGAAGAAATCCAGGCCAGTTCACTCCCTTTTGAACGGGCATGAGTTCCTCGAGGTTGAAGCGGAACACTCAGGGGACGAAATTGAGGCGGGATCGTCCGATCCGGAAGGGGTGGAGAACGAGTCCGACCGACAATTTGCCGGGAAATTTGATATGAGCCAAGTAGCCGACGATTACGACCAGCACAACGTTTACCGGCAATCGCTCTTTACACAAGCGCCAACAACTGGCCCATCCTTCTTGGACAAACCCGTTCGAACCGCGGCCTTTGCCGGAGGAAGAGTATGGCAACGTCCGGTCAGAATACCTCATGGCAGCTCGTCCCCGCGCAATGAGGGACCAGATGAATACTCGTTCGGTAGTTTTGTTGTTCACGACGAGGAGGAGCTACTTTATGACACTTCCTCGAGTCAGGTACAAGCGGAAACTGACAATGTTTGACTATTCTCTGTCCCCGAGCTGCATGTCCCCACGAACTCGTTTGGTACCTTCTTCCATTTTCGCGCTTCTCGTGCCAAATTGCATTGCTCGTTTAGCCCTCCTAGCGACCTCAAGTAGACCTAGTTCTCTCGCTGCTAGTCGCTGTAATAGCTTATCTCCTGACAGATTTTGGACCGCTGAAGACGTTGCAGGCTGCGGAAGAGTTGGAGGGGCAGGAACCAACCGAGGATCGACCTTTAGGTATACCGGGACGTTAGAGAGTTGAGATATAAAGTCGAGTGACAGGTAGGGATATCGAGTTTCCTTTCCATGGTCAGAAATGATGCGGTCGTCCCTTCCTAAATTCCTGGTGTGAAGTCGATCGACATCGAGCTGTAACTACACCAACTGTTAGATCAACGGGTCCCTCCCTCAAGGTCACACGCGCCTCATTAAGAAGAGCCAGCCAGCCGCCTCGTTTGAAAGCCGTCCTGTGGCGTGAGTATCCACCAAGAAGTTCGTCCGCTCCCAATCCACTTAGTATCACTCTGGCGGGAGATCGGTAAAACCTGGAATTTCTTGTCTCGTCTGTGATTTGCCCAACACCCCTTGACGCGAAATAAAGGGCTTGAGCAAGCGACTAATTCGGTATCAGTAACAGGGAGGGCGATGAGGGTTGTACTTACGAGGTCCATGACCGTCCGTGCAGGCGCCATGAGCCCTTCGATAACGTTTCGCAATCGGATTGCCTCCTGAGAGATCGTTAGTCCCGATACCTGGGGACCTAGGGAGCAACTGACGTCATAGGGAACGTTCACCTCCACCTGAAAGATACTAGTTACATTCGTTGTGCACAACTGATTGAAACACTTGCGAAGTTCCAAATCCTTTCTGGAGTGGAGCGTCGAAGTTCCTCCAACTCTTGGATGCCAGTGATGCGATCGGGAACAGAGTATGTATCATGTGGGGAACCGGTGACGTCCTCAGGAGGGACGGTCCCTTTCTTCTTCGTCTTCGGAATTTGAGCTTGGAGACTACGAGGATTTTCGAAAGCCACGTTCAGAAGGTCGATCGGCTCTGTGATTGGGAGATGTCTACACTTTTTGGTTCAGTAGGTTTTTCCTGAGATTAAGCGATTCGGCAACCGACAAATGGGAGAGGTACGCGATCAGAGTACAATCGATGCCACCAGAGAATAAAATAGCTATCCTTGGCGAATCGAGTGATTCCCTGCATAACGCATTGAGTATGGATATGTCATGTGACGAAAAGGTTGGCCCATACCCGGACAACCGGGGGATATCCTGGACCCGTAACTTCACGGAAGCGCTGAGCCATTCAATATACTCCGTAGTAACCTTTCTCCATATCGGGGGCAGTGGGTCTTCCGGGATGGGCAGATCCTCTGGAGGAAGAGTGCGAACAAGAGCCAATGGCGTCGCCTGAGAAACAATTAGTCTCATTAACGTTTCAATAGTGGGAGAGACGCACGAACTTTGTGCTCCCTGACGAAGGTACTCTTGAGATAGACC
>WNFL01424269.1_pt1 | contig 25698 bp, 24 predicted proteins | sample 5400361 | NCBI WGS metagenome assembly WNFL01 (sample SAMN13153351, study PRJNA577476) | soil metagenome | isolation source: 40 cm soil on Douglas fir-dominated hillslope | place: USA:California | collected 2013-09-17
CGCGGAGCTCTCGATTTTTTGGCGAATCCGGCCGGTTTGTCTCTGTCGATTCTCAGCGAGGAGAGATCGGTATCGTCGGTGGCCATGTATAGCCTTTCATTAAGCAGGTTAGCCGCCGGGATTTCAAGCAGAGGGCGAAAATGGGCGCCCCGAAGGCACCGTAAAGATCACGCTTTTTCGGCCGATCACAACAATAGGCCAAAATCGGAGTCGGGCTAAAGAATAGCCCCCAGACACCGATAGAGTTCTTGAGCCGGCCTTCCAGCGGGGCCGGGCGCCAATTCGTCTCAAGCAAGGAGGATAGCTATGCGAAAATGGATGATCGCGGCGGCGGGGATTCTGTCGATGGCCGCTCCTCTGTTCGGGCAGGAAAAGGTCGTGATCGGCGGCTCGGGGGCCCTGATGAACGAGCTGCCGCAGCTGATTCAGACCTATCAGTCGCGCTATCCGTCCGATTCCGTGGAAATCTTCAAGCAGAGCATGAGCACCACCGGCGGCATCGAAGGGACCAAGCTCGGCCGCTTCACGGTCCGCCTGGTCACGCGCCGGCCGGAGGACCAGGAGCGCGGCAATCTCGTTTATCGGGTGATCGCGCGCGCCCCGGTGGTCGTGGCGGTCGGCAAGACGGTCACCCTCAACAACCTGACCGAGGCGCAGGTGTGCGATATCTTTTCCGGCCGGACTAAAAATTGGAAAGAGCTCGGCGGGGCCGACCTGAAGATCCAGGTCCTCGGCCGCAAAAAGGACGACGCCAACCTGGAGGCGCTGCAAAAGCAGATGCCCTGCTTCGCCGGCGTCAAAATCACCGCGGAGGCGGTCCTGCTCGACCGCGGCAGCGAGGTCGATCGCTCGCTCGCCAACCGGCCGGGGACCATCGGCGTGACCGATTTCGAATCCGCGCTCCGCGGCAAGGACGGCTTCAAGACCCTGACGATCGAAGGCGTCGCGCCGGCGACCGATTCCATGGCGAGCGCGCGCTACCCCTACTTTCGCGAGTTCGGCGTCGTCACCGTGGGGGAGCCGCAGGGAGCGGTCAAGCGGTTCCTGGAATTCATGGTGGGCCAGGAGAGCCAGAAAGTCCTGGCCCAGAGCGGGGTCGTCGTCGGGAAATATACTAAATAAAAAACCGCAGCGCAGGGCGGGGCTGTTCACTCGATACTGCTGCAGCTACGCTATAAGACCTAGGGTAATTACCCGAGCCATATTACGTAATCTACCCGCTTTCTTATCGCCCCGTTTTCGCTCAAAGTAGGCCCCGTAAAATTGAGCAGTGAGGATCGGAGGTGGGGGATGATAATGAACGAAGAGAGTCTTCTCCAGCAGGACGTATCCATCCCCGACAGGTATTGGGCGACTTTAGAACTGAAGGCCGGTTCGGTCCCGGAAGGAAAGCTCATGCTTGCGCTTTTGGAGAGCGCCATGCGGGTCTATCGGGACAGCAGATTCAAGCCGAGCAATGTTCGCCGCCGCGAGGTCGAGCAATGGCTGTTCGAGGAGGAATCCAACTCGCCGATTCCCTTCCGGTTCGTCTGCGACGCGTTAGATCTGGATGCGGAAGCCATCCGCCGCGCGTTCCGCTCCAGATCGAATTCAGTGAACCAGCACGGGCAGTATTTGAGCCTGGAAGAAAAAATCAAAAGCGCTGCGAATCCCTGAAGGTCCCGCCGCGTCGGCGGCGGGACTCAATTTTTTCTCCCGCTCAGCTCAAGAACAGCCGGTACGCCGGGTTGTTGGTCTCTTCGACGCGCTCGTAACCCACGCTGTCGAGAAAGCTCTGGAAGGCCTTTTTGTCGCGCCGCGGCACCTGCATGCCGACGAGCACGCGCCCGAAGTCGGCCCCGTGGGAGCGGTAGTGAAACAGCGAGATGTTCCACCGCCCGCCCATCTTGCCGAGAAAATCGATCAAGGCTCCCGGCCGCTCGGGAAATTCGAAGCGGTAGAGGATCTCGTCCCGGGCGTTGGGCGCGCGGCCGCCGACCATGTAGCGGGCGGGGAGCTTCGCCATCTCGTTATCGGTCATATCCACCGTGGCATAGCCGTGGCGCCGGAGCGAGCGGGCGAGCCGGCGGATCTCTAGGGAATCGCGCACCTGGACGCCGACGAAGATGTGCGCCCGGCCCGCGTCGGCATAGCGGTAATTGAACTCGGTGATGTTGTGGTCGCCGAGGATCGTGCAAAAGCGCTTGAGCGCGCCCGGCCGCTCGGGGATCGTCACGGCGAACACCGCCTCGCGCCGCTCGCCGATCTCGGCGCGCTCGGCCACGTGGCGCAGGCGGTCGAAGTGGACGTTGGCGCCCGAGGCGACGGCGACGAGGCTCCGGCCGCGCCAGCGCGCGCCCGCCGCGTAGCGCTTGAGCCCCGCCACAGAGAGGGCGCCGGCGGGCTCCAGCACCAGGCGGCAGTCCTCGAAGACGTCTTTCATCGCGGCGCAGATCTCGTCGTTCGAGACGAGCACGATGCGGTCCACCCATTGCCGGCAGAGCCTCAGCGTCTCGCGCCCGACTTGCCGCACGGCGACGCCGTCGGCGAAGATGCCGGCGTGGTCGAGCGCGACGCGACGGCCGCTTTGGAGCGAGCGGTGCATCGCATCGGAATCCTCCGGCTCGACGCCGATGATCTTGACGCCGGGCCGGACCTGCTTGACGTAGGCCGCGATGCCGGCGATCAGCCCGCCGCCGCCGACCGGGACGAAAATCGCGTCCAGCTCGCGCGTGTGCTGCTTTAATATCTCCAGGCCGATCGTGCCCTGGCCGGCGATCACGTCCGGGTCGTCGTAGGGGTGCACGAAGGCGAGCCGGCGGCGGGCCGCGAGCTTCAACGCGTGGGCGTAGGCCGCGTCGTAGTTGTCGCCGTGGAGGACGATCTCGGCGCCCAGCGCCTTGACGGCGTCGACTTTAATTTGCGGCGTGGTGCGCGGCATGACGATCGCCGCGCGGGCGCCGAGCCGCCGGGCCGCGAGCGCGACCCCCTGCGCGTGGTTGCCGGCCGAGGACGCGACGACGCCGCGCGCGAGCGCCGCCCGGCTGAGACGCGCCATCTTGTTGTAGGCGCCGCGGCACTTGAAGGAAAAGACCGGCTGCATGTCCTCGCGCTTGAGCCACACGTGGTTCTTAAACCGCCGCGAGAGCACCGGCGCGTAGTCGAGCGGCGTCTCGCGCGCGATTTCGTAGACGCGCGCGTTCAGGATGCGCTTCAAATAGCTTTCCCGCATGTGAGCCCTTCCCCGCTTTTTTTCCATCGTGAGCTTCGGGACGGATAGGTAGAGTACACGATTGATTGTTTTTTTGCCAAACCGCGCCGGCGCGCTTTTATGAGATTGACATCGCGCCCGGACTATCCTTTAATGAGGAGCCAAGGTTCCCAAGAAACATTCACTTCATGGCTCGCCTCAAGTTATTATCCCTCCGATTGGCTCTCCTGCTGCTCATTTACGCCGCCCTGCGCGCGCTGTTTCTGGTCCTCAATCTTCAGGCTTTTCATCAAGAGGAGGCGCGCGAGATCGTCGACGCTTTCCTCGTCGGGCTGCGCTTCGACATCTCCGCCGTCTGCCTGATCAACGCCGCGTTCATCGTTTTCTCCCTGCTGCCCGGGCCGCTCTGGGAGCGCGGCTGGTACCAGAGAGCGCTCAAGGTTCTTTTCTTCGTTTCCAACGTCCCGTTCCTGATCATGAACGTCGTCGACGTCGAATACTTCAAGTTCACCGGCCAGCGCTCCAGCTCGAGCCTGCTCGACATGAAGGCCGACATCGGCGCGCAGATGGGCCAGCTCGCCTTCCATTACTGGTATCTCGCCGGCGCCGGCCTTCTGCTGATCGGAGCTTTCTATTATTTCATCCCGTCAAGGGCACCGGTGCCGTGCGAAAAACCGGCTCCGGCAAAATGGGTCCGCGACGCCCTCGTCCTGATCGCGGTGGTGCCGCTCATCGTCGTCGGCGCGCGCGGCGGCCTTCAGGGCAAGATCCTCTCCACGGTTCAAGCCGACGTGTTCGACGGGATGAACCTCTCGCACCTGGCGCTGAATTCGAGCTTTACGCTGATTCACAGCCGGCCCGGCTGCGACGCCCGGACGCTCCCCCAGTTCCGCTTCTTCGCGACGGACGAAGAGCTCAAGAAGGAGTTTCCCGAGCCAGGACTCTCGCCGCGCCCGGGGAGCGCCCATCCCGACAATATCGTCATCATCATCGTCGAAAGCCTCTCGGCCCAGTACACCGGGATGGGAGATCCGCGGCGCGGCTACACCCCCTTTCTGGACGATCTGGGCCAAAACCGGGGCCTCCTCTTCCAAAACCATTTTTCCAACGCCCGGCGGTCCATCGACGCGCCGCCGGCGATCCTCGCCGGCCTGCCGCATCTCGTGGACGAGACTTTTTACTGCGCGCAGCAAAAACGGCTGACCGGGATCGGTTCGCTGCTGAAGGAGCGCGGTTACACGACGAGCTTTTTTCACGGCGGCCGGAACGGCACGATGTATTTCGACGTCTTCTCGAAACGCATGGGATTCGACCCGACCCGGCGGACTCCGACGGCATCTGGGGCATATACGACGAGCCCTTTCTCCAATTCGTCGACCGGGAGCTGGCGACCTACAAAGAGCCATTCGCTTCGGTGATCTTCACGCTGAGCTCGCACAATCCATACAAGATCCCGCCCCAGTATGAAGGGGTCTTTCCCAAGGGAGATCTGCCGATCCTCCAATCCGTCGGCTACATGGACCACGCGCTCGAAAAGTTCTTCGAGACCGCCGCCAAGATGCCCTGGTACAAGAACACGCTCTTCGTCATCACGGGAGACCACACCGCCGCGCCGCGCACGACCTACAAGCGTTTGATCGAGGCCTACCGGGTGCCGCTGATCCTTTTTCATCCCGGCGGCAAGCTGCCCAAAGTGAACCCGCAAAGGATCGTGCAGCACGTCGACATCGGCCCCAGCATTCTGGATTTTTTAGGCCTGGACACCGCCAGGCTGCTGCCCTTCGGCCATTCCGTCTTCGACCCCGCCTTCGACGGCTTGGCCTTCAGCCAGCTCAACGGAAATTACTGGATCGCGGAAAAGAAACACTTTCTGGAGTACCACGTCCACGGCGGGCGAAAGCTGTTCGAGCTCTCCCGGCCGGACGCGCCGGTCACGGACAAGCCCGAGATCGAAGAGCGGCTGGTCCAGCGGTTCAACAAGGGACTGGCGGAAGACAAGCTCTACAACTGAAAGGGAGACGCGTTCGCGGCCGTCTCACGGCCCGGCGACGCTCTCGGCGAAGCCGGAGACGAGCGCGTTGAAGCGCTCGGGCTCGTCCACGAAGAGCGCGTGGCCCGCGCGCTCGAAAATCTCGATCCGGGTCCCCGGACGGCTCTTCTCGAGATTCCGCGCCTGAGCCGCGAATTGCGGCGTCACCACGTAAAGGAGCGGCTTGTCGAAGGCGAGCGCGACCCGCTTCCAGTGCTCGCGCTCGAAGGGATACGACAGGAGCGCGATGCTGTTATCGAGCGACATTCGCTTGGCGCCGCGGACGAGCGAAGCGATCTCCGCTTTGGGCCGCGGCCGGGCGAAGATCGCGCGTATGAAGCTATCCAGGGCTTTGTCGCGGCTTTTTCTGAGGCCGTCGGTAAACGCCGAGCTCGACGCCGGCGCCGGCTGTTCCCCGACCGAGCTGTCGACCAGGACCAGGCCGGCGACTTTTTCCGCCCCGAACATGTGCAGGTATTGAAGCGATTCGAGCGCGCCGAGCGACCAGCCGACGAGGACCACGTTCGACAGCGGCTGGAGGAATTCGTTGATATCGACGGCGCGGCGCTCGGCGGTGTAGCCGCGGGCCGGCGCCTCCGATTGGCCCTGGCCGCGCGGGTCGAGCGCGAGGACGCGATAACGCGCCCCCAGCGCCTCGAGCTGGGGGCGCCAGAGCGTCGCCGGCATGCACCAGCCGGTGACGAAAGCGATCTGGAGGTCTCCGGCCGGGCTTTCCCGGGGGCCGGTTTCCAGCACGGACAGCCTGACGCCGTCGCTGGTCCGAAAAGAGCGCCGCTTCAGCGTTTCCGCCGGCAACATGGCCGCCTGACCGAGTAAAATAAATAGAGCGAGCCCGATGCCCCAGCGCCGCGGCACCGGTCAGTTTCTTTCACGCGTGGCGACCAGGAGTCCCGATTTTTGCGTTCTCCAGCTATACCCGAAGGGGAACGGGAGGACGGGCGTTTCCGGCCGGGCCTGGTACGCCGCCTCCAGGTCTTTCTGATAGCCGTAGCTCAGCGTCTTGATCGGCTTGGCGTACTTGCCGTAAAGCCGAACCTGCCACGGCGCGCGGGAAAGCAGGCGGAAGGGAATGCCGGTGTCGTCCTGGATCACGATGTCGGCGGACGCGAGCAGCATCTCGCGCGTCTTCGCGAACTGATTGTCGTGCAGCAGGTAGGAGGCCGATTTGAGGAAGACGGTCGCCGGGTGGTTGCGGCCGACCCAGTCGACAAATTCGGGGTAGTACTCCAGCGCCTTGTCGGAGGCGTCGAGCGAAAAGTAATAGAGCTGCTGCGGCTTGCCGCGACGGGGATCGACGAAATCGATGCGCACGCCGCGGAGCAGCTTGCGCGGCCGGTGGGCCCCCGCCTGCTCGTAGGCGCGGGTCAATTCCGGGAACAGGTCCACCGGCTCTATCTTCAGGATGCGCAGATCCATCAGCGCCATCATGGTCGCGAGCACCGGGACGGACCCCGTGATCCGCGGCGTGGCGAGCTGCTTGGTCATGTAATCGGTGATGAAATAGTTGCGCTCGAAGATATCGCGGAACGCGCCGCGCACGTCCTGCAGGAGCTGTTTGAACTGCGCGCCGTTCTGCGCGTCGAGGTCGGGCAGGGTGCCGGGCTTTTCGAGGCTGAAAAAGATATAGCGCGCGTGGTTCGGCGCCATGCCGTAGGCGTTGAGAAAATCGGGGCCGCTGAACGGGTAGATGAGCGTCTTATCCGTCCCGTCGCCGAGCCGCACTTCATGGGCGCGCCAGCGCTCCATTGCGGCCAGGCGGTTGCGGACCTGGCTCCACTGGAGCTCCATCCACTGGCGCTGCTCCTTCCAGCACTCGAGGGCGGCGAGCCGGTCGACCACCGGATCGCCCGGCGCCGGCGCGATTCCGGCGAGCAGCTGCGCCGTGGCAGCGGCCCGCTGGGCAAAACTATTGTCCTCTGCGGTGGCGGGCCCCGAGAGGCCCGCCACCAGCACCGTGACCGCCAAAAGAGCTCTAATCTTCATTCTGACCATATAGACGTAGCGGACGCCAAACCCTTCAACCTCGAAAAATGACCCACAACTGGATAATAGCGAGCAATATATGCCATAAAATCATGAAATAATCTCGTCTAAGGGCGGTAAAAATTGCCGCCGGACGGCACTCCTAGGGAGTTTTTACCGAATTGTTGGGATTCTCCTGACGGCGAGCGGCGCGCCGGCGTCGGCGCAGGTCGGCGAGGGCCCAGACAGCGCGGCGGCCGAGCGCCGAGCGCTGGATCAGCGGCGCCGCGAGGTTGAGCCAGGCGATGCGGAATAGCGTCGTCGCGGGCCGGTCGCTCCGGCCGACCGCCCGGGAAAACTCCCCGACCCCCCGTTTGAACTCCCCTTGCTGCAGCCAGCGCCGACCGCGCGACATGTGAACATTGGCGTAGGCAACCGCTTTCAGCGCGATGACCGCCTGCGGCAGGTCCGGGCTCAGGAAGAGCTTGTCCAGCGGCGCCGTGCGGGTATCCATGATCGCGGCGAAGTGCGGCGAACTGGTGCTGGTCAGGCTGCCGGCATGCGACCGGACCCGCGCCACCACCCGGTCGACGAAGACGAACCGGCAGTGCCGCGCCACGCGCAGACACATGTCCCAATCCTCGTGGGCTAGCAGCGTCTCGTCATAAGGGCCGGCGCCATCGAAGCATTCCCGGCGCGCCAACAGCGCGACGCTGCAGGTGCAGTCGTCGTACACCAGGCTCGCCAAGCTTTCGCCGGGAAAGCGTCCTGGAACTCCCAGAGTCGGCGTGAGCGGAAGCCCCTCGGGATCCATCGCCTGCGCCCTGGCGTACACCACGCCGGTGTCCGGCGCGGCATCGAGCGCCGGGACCAGCGTTGCCAGCATGTCGGGGAGCCAGAGGTCGTCGGAGTCGAGCCGCGCGATGTAACGGCCGCGCGCCGCGCCGAGCCCGGCGTTCAAGGTGGCACCGATGCCGCGGTGCGGTCGGCTGAGATAACGCAGGCGGGCGTCGCGGAACGCGCCGACAAGCCCCGCGGTATCGTCCGTCGAGCCGTCGTCGACGACAAGCAGCTCGAAGTCGGTAAACGTCTGATCGAGAACGCTCCGGATCGCCGCGCCCAGGTAGCAGGCGCGGTTGTAGGTGGGGATCATGACCGTCACTTCCGGCGTGGACGGTTCCAAGACCCGGCTCAAACGAACGGAAGGCGTCGAAGCGTCGCGACACGTCCCGAAGCAATTGCACATCGGCACGGCGCCGCGCGGCCGACCAGGCGCGCCGCCCGCCGCAGAGCTTCGCGGCCCGCCCGATCCAACGGAACAGGCGGCCGGGATGGGGCACGCCCGTGCTGGTGATGTAGCCGGAAAAGCCGGCGTCGAGGAGCGCGGCGCGCACCGCCGACCAGTCGACGGCGCCCTCGCCGATCTTGCCGAAAAAAAAGCGCCCGCGTCTCACATCCAGCCGGAAGTCTTTTATATGCAGCTTGACGATCCGGCCGGCGCAGGCGCCGATCCAGTGCTCGGGATGGCCGAACATCATGTTGCCGACGTCCAGATAGGCGCGCGCCCAAGGCGACTCCAATTCGTCGATGTAGCGGGCGTATTCGAGCGGGCTCAACAGGAAACCGTTCCAGACGTTCTCGATCCCGAGCACGATGCCCATTTCTTCAGCCAGGGGCAGCAGCTCCCGCCGGATCACCGCCTGCGATCTCCGATACGCGTCTTGATAAGACGTTTGGGCATCGACCACCGCCGGGACCAGCAGCAGCGTGTCGGCGCCCCAGAGCCGGGCATTGGCCAGGGCCTCGCGGACGGCCTGGACGCCTTTTTCTACCTCGTCCGGGTCTTTGCTCGATAGCGGGTAGCGCCAGTTGTCGTAGGTCAACACCGAGTGGATTTTCAATCCCGCGCCGATTGCGGCGGCGCGGACGGCTTCGGCCTCGCCGGGGCCGACCGCCTCCATCTCGACCGCCTCGAATCCGGCCTCGGCGGCGATCTGAAACTGAACGGGATAGGGCAGGCCGAACGGCAACAGGTCCAAGCCGACGGCTTTTTTGAAGGGAGCGCTTGCGGCGGCAGGCGCGCCGCGGGTATCAGCGTGGTATGCCGGAATGGATGTCACGGCTGGAGCGGGGCCCCCCCTATTCCCACTCGATGGTCGCAGGCGGTTTGGACGAGATGTCGTAGACGACGCGGTTGACGCCGCGCACTTCGTTGGTGATGCGGTTGGAGATTCGTCTCTGTAGGTCGGGGGCGAGAGCCACCCAATCGGCGGTCATACCATCGTCGCTCTCGACCACGCGGAGCGCGACGACGTTCTCGTAGCTCCGCTCGTCCCCCACGACGCCGACGGTGCGGATCGGCAGGAGGATCGCGAACGACTGCCAGACCTCCTCGTAGAGACCGGCCCGCTGGATCTCTTCCAGCACGATCGCGTCGGCGGCGCGCAGCGTCTCGAGCCTCTCTTCGGTGACTTCGCCGAGAACGCGGATCGCCAGCCCGGGGCCGGGAAAGGGCTGGCGCTGGATCAGCTCGCGCGGGAGGCCCAGCTCCTCGCCCAGGCGGCGGACTTCGTCCTTGAACAGCTCGCGCAGCGGCTCGATCAGCTTGAATTGCATGTTGGGCGGCAGGCCGCCGACGTTGTGATGGCTCTTGATCGTGACCGAGGGACCGCCGGAGGAGACCGACTCGATCACGTCGGGGTAGAGCGTCCCCTGGGCTAAAAATTTGACATCGCCGAGCTTTTTCGCTTCCTCCTCGAAGACTTCGATAAACAGCCGGCCGATGATCTTGCGCTTCTGTTCCGGGTCTTCGACGCCCCTCAGACCGGAGAGAAATTTTTCCGCCGCGTCCACGCGGTGGAAGCCGCGCCCGAAGCGCTCGACGAAAAGGCTTGAGACCTGGCGGGCCTCTCCCCGGCGGAGCAGCCCGTTGTCGACGAAGATCGAGTCCAGGCGCTCGCCGATCGCCCGGTGGACCAGCGTCGCCACGACCGTGGAATCGACGCCGCCGCTGAGCGCGCAGACGACGCGCCCCTCCCCCACCTGGTCGCGGATCTTTTGCACCGAGGACTCGACGAAATGGCCCATGGTCCAGTCGGGCTCGGCGCCCGCAATGCGGAAGAGGAAATTTTTGAGTATCTCCTGGCCGCGCGGCGTATGGACCACCTCGGGGTGGAATTGCACGCCGAACCGCCGCCGGTCCGGATCGGCGAAGGCGGCGATGGGGGAGTTCTGGCTGTGGGCCAGGATGCGCCAGCCCTTCGGCGCGGCGTCCATTTTGTCGCCATGGCTCATCCAGACGCGCGCGGCGCCCTTGGACAGGCCGTGAAAGAGATCGGAGTCGTCGTCGATCACAAGGTCCGCCGGTCCATACTCGCGCCGCTCGGCGCGCGCGACCGTCCCGCCGGCGGCCAGATTGATCATGCCCATGCCGTAGCAGATCCCTAAAAACGGCGCGTCGAGATCGAAGAGCCGCGCCTCGACCTTGGGCGCATCCTCCTGGTAGACGCTGGCCGGCCCGCCGGAAAGGATGATGCCTTTGGGATTCAAAGCGCGAATTTTTTCCAGCGGCAGGCTGAACGGATGGATCTCGCAGTAGACGCTGGCCTCGCGCACGCGCCGCGCGATCAGCTGGGTGTACTGGGAGCCGAAGTCGAGAATGAGAATCATTGCAATAGCTGGGAAGCGGTCAGCTTTCAGCCAGACACTCCGAATCTTAGCTGATCGCTAAAAGCTGATAGCTGAAAGCTTTTATTCCGCCCGGTAGTTCGGCGCTTCTTTGGTGATGAAGACGTCGTGCACGTGGCCCTCGCGCAGCCCCGCCATCGTGACGCGCATGAAGCGCGCCTTGGCCCGCAAATCCCCGACGGTGCGGCAGCCGAGATAGCCCATCCCGGCGCGCAGCCCGCCGATCAACTGGTGGATATTGAAGGAGAGCGAGCCCTTGTACGGCACCTGGCCTTCGATGCCTTCGGGCACGAGCTTCGACTCTTCGCTCACGTCGGCCTGGCCGTAGCGGTCCTTGCTGCCCTCTTTCATGGCGCCGAGCGAGCCCATGCCGCGATAAACCTTGTACGTCCTGCCCTGGTAGAGAATGGTCTCGCCGGGGCTCTCCTCGGTGCCGGCGAAGAGGCTCCCGATCATCACCGAGTCGGCGCCGGCGGCGAGCGCCTTGGTGATGTCGCCCGAATATTTGATGCCGCCGTCGGAGATCAGCGGTGTGTTGTGACGCGCCGCGGCCTTGGCGCAGCTCGAGATCGCCGTGATCTGCGGCACGCCGACGCCGGAGATCACGCGCGTCGTGCAGATCGATCCGGGCCCGACGCCGACCTTGACGCCGTTGACGCCGGCGTCGATCAGCGCGGACGCGCCCTCTTCGGTCGCCACGTTGCCGCCGAGGAGATTGAGATCGGGATGGCGCCGGCGGATGAAGCGCACGGCTTCGAGCACGTTTTTCGAGTGGCCGTGCGCCGTGTCCACCACGATCACGTCGACGCCGGCTTTCACCAGCGCCTCCACCCTTTCCTCGGAGTCCGGCCCGACGCCGACCGCCGCCCCGACGCGGAGACGCCCGAGCTCGTCCTTGCAGGCGAACGGGTACTGGGTTTTCTTTTCGATGTCTTTGACCGTGATCAGCCCCTTCAGCTGAAACTTTTCGTCCACCACCAGGAGCTTTTCGATGCGATGGCGATGGAGCGTTTCCTTGGCCTCGTCGAGACCGACGCCCGGCCGCGCGGTGACGAGGTTCTCTTTGGTCATGACCTCGGAGACCGGCCGGTCCAGCCGCTTTTCGAAGCGCAGGTCGCGGTTGGTCAGGATGCCGACCAGGCGGCCGTTCTGCGTCACGGGCAGCCCGGAGATCCCGTATTTGTGCATGACCTCGCGGGCATCGGAGATCTTTTGGTCCGGCCGCACGGTGATCGGATCGGTCACCATGCCGCTCTCGAACTTTTTCACCTTCTCGACTTGCGCCGCCTGCGCCGCGATCGGCATGTTGCGGTGGATAAAGCCCATGCCGCCTTCCTGCGCCATCGCGATCGCGGTGCGCGACTCGGTCACGGTGTCCATGGCGGAGCTGAGCAGCGGGATGTTGAGTTCGATGCGCTCGGTCAAGCGCGTCTTGACGTCGGTGTCGCGGGGCAGGACCGCGGATTCGGCCGGCACTAAGAGAATGTCGTCGAAGGTCAGGCCCAGCGGGAGGATTTCTTGGTCAAACATGGCTCACCTCCAAAACGGGCAAAAAAAAACCCAGACCTGCGCCTGGGTTTTTGGGAGCGTTTGTCGCTTTTGAGCAAACATGAAGTTTTATACCAGGAAACTTTTTCCTTGGCAAGGCCGGGGGCGGGACGTCGGCGGGCTCCCGCCGCGCGCGGCAGCAAAAGCGGCTTGACACGGGCGGCCTTCTGTATCAGGATAGCGGCGAATTACCGCGAACCGCTAGGCCTTCCCGAAAAAACCGCTTCGATTGTCATCGCATAGCATAGAAGACCTGGTCGACGGCGCCGGCATGAAACGCGAACCCTCCCGGCTGATATTGATTCTGGCGCTCTGCCTTCCCGCGGCCGCCGCCCGGGCGGATACGCCGCAAAAAAATGTCCCGGTCGCCTGGGAGTTTCTCTCCCCCGCCAATCTCGGCGGCCTGCCGCCGCTGGCAGGCGAGCCGAACGCGACTCTTCCCAAGCTCAACCGGTCCTTCGAGCTGCTCAACCTGTGGGAGAACGGTCTCAAGGTGAAAACCGACTACATCGAGAAGCAGCCCGGCGACGACCTGAAAAGCCTTTCGCCGGGGACGCCGCAGCCGGGCGAGGTCAAGGCGCTGGTCACTTCCTCCATCGTGGACCGCCTGCTCAACGCCGAAGGGGAGCTGGCGTACAGCTCGCCCGATTCGCAAAAACTCTTGGGCATCGGAGAAGAGACGCATCGCCTGCTCCGCTTCGGTCTCAAAGGCGGCTGGACCAACTTCGCCTACGGCGCGGAATACCGCTCGGTGGGAAAGGATTTCATCAATCTTGCCGGCCCGGGCTTCGCCGCGGACCAGGAGGGCGCCGAGCTGTGGACCGAGCAGAAATACGGCATCTTCAGCTTCCGAGAGTCCTTCTCGCGCTTTACCGACAACGCGGCCGACGACCCGGCCCGGCCGCTGACGACGCGGGCGCTGGGCGGCGCGAGCCTCGCGATCGCGCGGCCGGCGTGGCCGATCGTGAGCTTTTTCTACACCGGCGGCCTGCTCTCGACCTCCCGGGAGCCGGACGGCTTCACGCCCCAGCGGGGCGCGCTCCACAGCCTCGGAACTTCGCTGCAATACCGCCTTTCCGGATTGGAAGCCACGCTCGCCTCGGCCTACTCGCTGAACGACATCGCGAGCCGCGCCGGCGCGGCCTCCTCGCGGGTGGCGACGCGCACACCGCTGTTCTCGCTGGCGCTCAATTACCGCCCGACCATCCTGCCGATGAAAATCCATGCGTTCGGGTCCTACACCACGACGAAAACCAGCGACGGCGGCACCGACAACAACGGCGTCAATCTTTCCGGCGCTTTGGCCTGGGAGCTGGGAGCCTCCCGCGCGGGGAAGAACACCCTATTTTTGGGCGGCACTTTCAACCGCCGCCAGGACGTTGTCAATCCGGGCGCTTCCAACAAGGACGCCTCGGTCTGGGTGCGCGTCAAAATCGCGGGTTTCTGATTTCCTTAACGAATGGAGCATCATGCCGCTATACGAATACGAATGCACCAAAGGACACCGCTTCGAAATGGTCCAGAAGGTCCGGGAAAAGCCGGCGGCGAAATGCGCCGTCTGTCCAGCCAGGGCCGGGCGCGTCATCTCCCGCCCCACGCTGCTCCACAACCGCGGCATCCACGTCTTCGACCGCGTGACCAAGGACGACGTGATGCACAGCCGCCCCTCGTCGCTCAAGTCCCTCAAAAAAAACAAATTCTAGTTGTTATCGCGCGCCGCGTTTGTTAATACAGCGCATTGAGCCGCTCCCCCGGCGGCGAGAAGCCCGATGCTTGCCAAGGTCAACAGCGCCGCGCTCTACGGCATAGACGCACTCCGCGTCGAGGTCGAAATCGACCTCGCCTCCGGCCTGCCGCAGCTCGCCACCGTGGGGCTCGCCGAAGGCGCGGTCCGGGAGAGCAAGGACCGCATCCGCGCCGCGCTCAAGAACTGCGGCTACTCCTTCCCGGCGAAAAAGATCACCATCAATCTGGCCCCCGCCGACATCAAAAAAGAGGGCTCCGCCTACGATCTGCCGATGGCTATCGGGATTCTGGCGGCCGAGGGATTGGTGCAAAAGGACCGGCTCCAGGAGTATTTCCTCATGGGCGAGCTTTCCCTCGACGGCGAGATCAAGCCGATACGCGGCGCGCTCCCCATCGCGGTCACCGCGAAAAAAGAGGGCCTCAAGGGCATCATCGTCCCCGAGGCGAACGGCCGGGAGGCCGCGGTCATCCGCGAGATCGAAGTCCTCGGCGTCCGGCAGCTCTCGGAAGTCGTCGAGTTTTTCAACGGCGAGAAGACCCTCGTGCCGACTCACGTGGACGTGGAAGAGCTGTTCAACCGGCACTGCCAGTACGACGCGGACTTCAGCGACGTCAAAGGCCAGCAGCACGTCAAGCGCGCGCTGGAGGTCGCCGCCGCGGGCGCGCACAACGCCATTTTAGTCGGGCCGCCGGGCTCGGGCAAGACGATGCTGGCGAAGCGGCTGCCGACGATTCTCCCCGATCTGACTCTGGCCGAGGCGCTGGAGAGCACCAAAATCCACAGCGTGACCGGCCTGTTGAACGGCAACCCCATCGTCGCCACGCGCCCCTTCCGCTCGCCGCACCATACGATCTCCGACGCCGGGCTCGTCGGCGGCGGCACCGTGCCCAAGCCGGGCGAAGTCTCGCTCGCGCACAACGGCGTGCTTTTTCTCGACGAGCTGCCCGAGTTCAAGCGCAACGTCCTGGAAGTCCTGCGCCAGCCGCTGGAGGACGGCAGCATCACGGTCTCGCGCGCCGTCGGCTCGATCAACTATCCCGCGGGCTTCATGCTGATCGCCGCGATGAACCCCTGCCCGTGCGGCTTCTTCACCGATCCGCAAAAGGAATGCGGCTGCACGCCGCCGCAGATCCAGCGCTACCGCTCGCGCGTCTCCGGGCCGCTGCTCGACCGTATCGACATCCAGATCGAAGTGCCGGCGCTGCGCTACCAGGAGCTCGCCAGCAAGGACGCCGGCGAGCCGTCTTCGGCTATCCGCCAGAGAGTCAACGCCGCGCGCCGGATCCAGCTCGCGCGCTTTCAGAAAAAAGGCCTCCACGCCAACGCGCAGATGGGGACGCGGGACATCAAAAAGTTTTGCGCCGTCAAGCCGGAAGCGGAGAAACTGCTGGAAGTCGCGATCAATAAATTGGGCCTGAGCGCCCGGGCCTACAGCCGCGTGCTCAAAGTCAGCCGCACCATCGCCGACCTCGAAGGCTCCGAGGAGATCCGCCCGGCGCACGTCTCGGAGGCGATCCAATACCGGAGCCTGGACCGGAGGCTGTAGGGAAGATTCGTAAAGAAAAGCCCGGCCCGCCCGCTCTACGCCGGCTCCACGCATGAGCCAAAAAAATCACAACCACGGGGGCTTCACGCTGATAGAGGTGCTCGTCGTAATGGCGATCATCGCCATCTTGACGGCCGTTCTTGTGCCCAGCGCCTCTAAAAAATTGTCCACGCTGTACAAGAGATACAAGGTGGTCTCGGTATTTTACGCGACCGACCGGAACGCGACAGGGAAGGAGGAACCCCACGCTTTCTTCGGCGGATCGCGCGGGACGCTGAGCTTCGGCGTCTGCGACGCCAGCATCCCCGAAGACCATCGGATCGGCGCGCTCGAAACTCCGTTTATCTTATACCGGGTGTTGGGGCTGAAGCGATTTGCAGAAGATCCGGAGCAGCACGTGGTCCTGCTCGCCGTCGAACCGAAGGCGCAAGCCGTCTTTTTGGCCGAATTGAAAAATAAGATCGCGGCGTCCGAAAAACGCGGCGCCCTCGTCTTCATCCACGGATACAACGTCAGCTTCGAGGATTCCTGCAGGCGGACCGCCCAGCTCGCGTATGACCTCAAATTCAGCGGCGCGCCGATGATGTACAGCTGGCCTTCCGAGGGAAGCCTGCTGAATTACGTCAAGGACGAAACCGACGTCGAATGGAGCACGCCCGACTTCGAGCGGTTCCTCGAAATGCTGGCGGATGAGACCGGGGCGCGAACGATCCACCTGGTCGCGCACAGCATGGGCAACCGAGCGCTGGTCAATGCCTTGGCGTCCATCGTGAAAAAGCGGGGAAAAGATCTCCGTCCGTTGTTCAGTCAGGTCGTGCTCACGGCCCCCGACTTGGACGCGGGCGTCTTTCGCAATCTGGCCCGGATCATTCAGAAAGGCTCTCTGCGCACGACCCTTTACGCCTCGTCCAACGATGAAGCGCTGAACCTTTCCAAGAAATTCCACGGCTACGCCCGCTTGGGGGACGCCGGCCACAATCTGACCGTCGTCAAGGGGATGGATACGGTCGATGCCTCCTCGGTCAAGACGTCGTTCTTGGGGCATTCCTATTTCGGCGACGAGGACAGCGTGATCGCGGATTTACACGAGCTGGTCGCCGAGCTCAAGCCGCCGGATCAGCGCTTCTACCTGAGAGAGCGAAAGCGGCAGAGCCTGGCCTACTGGGAGTTTCGAAAAAGGAAGGGCGATTAGGCGGCTGGCTTTGCTGCGAACGTGCGCCCTCACCGCCCCCGACCGGGCTTCTTCCGGCGCCGCGAATTTATAATTTCCTTCCATCCCTGTGCGCGCGGGGAGGCGGCCGCGCGATCGACGTTTGCGCCGCGTGAGCCCGCCGCATCGACGGCCTGGACTCCTAGGACGTTATCCGCTGCTTATTTTCTGTTTGTTCCTGTCGGCGAACCAGGGCGCAAGACCCTATCACAACTCCGCCGAGAGTGAGCATGGATACGATCAGTCCGATTAAAAAAGAGGCCGGTTCGTAGCGAAACTCGACGCGATGCCTTCCGGGCTGCACGGCGACGCCGCGGAAAAATAAATTGGCTCTGAGTATTTCCTCTTCCCTGCCGTCGACGTAGGCGCGCCATCCGGGATAGAAAGAGTCCGCCAGGACCAAAATCCCGGGCTGATCCGAAAAGGCATCGACTTCCACCACCCGGTTTTCATATCGCGTTATGGCTGCGTTTCCGCTTGCGTCCGACCGAGATGCGAGCGGCAGTTCTTTATCGAGAACAACCTGCTTGAAAGGGTCGAAACTATCACTCGAAAGCCGGCTTAAGATCGCTCGCGGGTTATTTTCATGGATCGCCGTGGTGGCAATGTAAGCTCTCGGAACCACACGGTCGATTTTATAAAGCCATGACGGATATTCCGGAAAATAGCGGACAAGCGTGGCGCCTTTTTCAGGCAAGGGCCGAAACGTATTTATATATTTTACGTTTAACTCCCCGAGTAGGCGATACAACCGGTCGGGAGGGAGCTGATTGGCGCCTTCGAGGAAGACGGTATAAGGCCACCGTCCCAAGGCATCGGTCTCCTGCATGTAATCAAACCCATGGAAGACTCCCGTATTCGGCATAAGATTGCCGAATTGCAGCAGCTGAAACTCGCGCAAGGACGGTTCCTTCAAAAAGAAGTAAGACGCCGGGTGCAGGTTGAAAGGGGCGGGGAAATAAAAGAGACGATTCGGCTCGGGATCGGGCGACGTTAGGACCCTGGAATGCCCATAAGCAACCTCCGGATTCAGCAAAAACTGATAGGGCCCGTTCACGGAGTTTAGATCGAAGAAAGCGATCGCAATCAAAAGGCCCTTAACCACGGCGGGCCTGAGATTCTTCCTCTGCCCCAAAAAAAAGACCAGAATAATCCCCAGCATCAAGACAAGCTGCATCTCCAAATTGGCGATCACCGCCGAGGTATTCTGAATGGTTGCCGTCGCATGGATTCCCGCATCGGTCGTACGGGCAATGAGTCCGCTGAGAGGTTCGGGATGGATTCGCAGGTAGAGATATGCCAGCAAAAAAACGACCCATAGAAAAGCCGCGCAGGCGACCGGGCGGAAACTAAACCGCGTCTCGCATTCGAAAAAATCATTCAGGCCTTTGAACGCGATAAAAAGTATCAGCGCGTGGGTTAGAAAAACAAATTTCTCGGGGAACCGTATGACGCTGAAGAACGGCACGTGCTGGAACAGAAGCTGATAGATGGGGGTGTGGTCCCCCAGGGCGATAAGCACGGTGACGACGATCAGCCCTACAAACCCCGCCCGCTCTCGCGTGGAGGCGTAGTAAAGCCAAAAAATCACACCGACGAGGGCCAGATTGCCGATATACAGACTCACAAACAACGGCAGATGGGGCAAAAAGAACAACTGCGGCGGAACGGCGCTTTCTATGTTCATCTGCTTATCGACGAAGAATAGATTGAGGAGTCCCTGGGGATAGAGAGACCAGGCGGGACCCGCACCGTAGGAAACCGGCTGGGCTCTCCACGATTGATAAAATAATTCCACCGTCGGCAGGATCTGAACCATTGCGAGCCCCGCGACCAACGCGTTGGCGCCCGCAAGCGCGAGAAGGCTCCGGCCGTAAGCGGCTTTTTCCTTTATCCGGACCCCATCGAGGAGCAAAAGCGCCATGCTCATAGCGTAAAGCTCGGGTGAACCGGCAAGGAACTGAAGCAATGAAACGAACGCGAGCGCTAAAAAAGCCCTCCAGGATTCATTTTTCAAATACCGTTCCCACAAAAGAACTACCCACGGGAGCCAAACGGCGGCTTGAAAATGATTCAGAACGTTGGTCATGGAAACAGTCGCGCCGCCGAGGGTAAAAATAATCGACCCTATGATCGCCAAGGATGGGGAGTATCCTCAACTACGGCAGAGCGCGTAGGCTCCGGTGACCGCCGCCAGATAGTGAAATAAAAAGGTCGCCTGAATCGCCGGAAAGAATGGAAAAACGAAATAAATAAAGTGTGGCGGGTAAAAAGTCCCCGACTGGAAATTGGCTAATAGAGGATATCCCATGCCTACCCGGCGGTTCCAGAGGGGAAGCTCGCCGGCGTTGAAGCTTTGAGCCAGACTAAATCTCATGGGATAAAAGTAGGTGCCGAGGTCACGAAAAAAGGGGATTTTGCCGCCCCATACCATCTCGTGGCTGAACCAAAGAACCATCAATACCAAAAGACTCAGAGCTGGCAATTCGTTTCGCGCGAACGGCTTAACTAAATTCATCGGCGGGCTAAATACCGAATTGAGGCGCTGAAATACGGTGGATCGTCCCGGTTGCACGGCCGACATTATACCGAATAGCGATCTGCGGCAACGTCAAAGCATGGGAAGCATACGGATGATCGTCTGGTTTTTACTCCACGGGCTCGCCAACCGGCCGTCGGAAAGCCGACGCGCCCCTTACCGCTCCCGACCGGGCCTCTTCCGGCGCTGCGAATTTATAATTTCCTTCCACCCCCGGGCGCGCGCGGCGGTCGCAGCTTCAATCGAGCGCCGCGCCGCGTGAGCCCGCCGCATCGACGGCCTGGACTCATGGAGACGCGACAGCCGGTAGGTCTCCGGCGTCAGCCGGTCGATCTTCGTGCGAATCGCCTCGCTTCCGATGGGGAGCGGACCCAGGTTTTTTATCTCGGGCTTGTCCGTAAAGCGCCTGAGCTGGAACCAATCGCCGCCGACCGGCTCATGCCAGGTCAGGTATCCGCCCGGCAGGACTTCGCGCGGCGCCGTGATCGCGCCCGTAAAGCTGTAGCGCACGCCGGCAGCCGCGACCGGGTCGAAGTAGCTGGGCGTGTAGAAATCGGAGACCAGGACGCCGTTCACGGTATAGGCGAAATCGTCGTCCTCGCAGGGATCGCAAACCTCGACGAGAAACTCGACGCGGCCTTGCGCTTCCACCGGCGAGGCGCCCGCTATCAGGCGGCTGCCGAACGGATCGGCCAGCATCTCGAGCGCCTCGTGGCCGGCGGCGAGCGACCAGCTCGGCCCGCCTTCGATCAAGGCGAACGGCTGGCCGTTGCGGTCGCGGTGCTGGCCGCCGTGCGTCACCGCCTCGACGACGATGATCGGCCAATAGCCGACCGGCACGTCGTCCAGCGTCGCGAAGGCGTCGATCGTCGCCGTCACGTTCCAGACCGGCCCGAAGTCGCGTACGACCTGTTTCTGAATCGCCGCGCTCACCATCGACAGGTCAGCGAAGCCGACTTGCGGGAGCGTCGAGACCAGGGCCAGCTCAATCGGGAGCATGCGCGACCTCACTGGGCGAGTTCAAGACGGGTGATCGGGTGGATCTCCCACGCGGTCTTCGGCCGCCTCCCCGCGGGACCGACGACCCCGGGCGCGTGGTCGATGTCGTAAAAGAGCGAGCCTTCGATGATCACGGGGATCGGATCGTCCGCGTAGCTGTGATAGGCGCCGGTGCCGGGGAGATCCTCGTCGAGGATCGCGGCCAGGCTCTGCCTGACTTCGAGCAGGGTCTGGAACGCCGCCGCGTTCTGGCTCGGCAGACCGCTGATCTCGGTATTGAAATAGGTCTTCGGTGTTTGGGACGGATCGGTTCCCGCGATGATATGCCAATCCTGGTCGGCCTCGTACTTGATCGCGTAGATCCAGGCGCGCACCCGGACATTGCGCCGCTCTTCGTCGAGGCGCGCGTTCGAGTCGGTTTCGAGCGGCGGTTGATGATTGCGCATGTCGTCGTCGGACGCCAGCGAGGCGATCAGCGCCTCGAGAGCGGCGAACTCCTCAATATTCGCATCTGCGATGGTCGTCTTGGGCCCCTTGCGGTCTTTTCCCCTGAAGCGGGCCTTGATCTGGTCCGTCGGGCCGGCCGCGGTGAGCGGGTCGAAAGCCGGGATGAGGAAGTCCATCTCCTCTTCCCGTTCGGCGGAGACCCACTCGGCGACCGGCTGTGCCGTATAGGCCCAGCGCTTCGCGACCGGAGTTTTGGCGGCGGCGCAGCCGCCGAGCGCCGCCGAGAGGAGAACGGCGAGAACAAAACGGTACCTGGGCCAGAACCGCAGTGCGGTGCGCTCTTTCATGCCAGCCTCCGCGACCGGCGCTTGCGCGCCGTTTAGCTCATGAGATGGAGCCTATATGGCCTATATAGGGTCTGCCTGTCAAGTTAAATTAAGGCGCGGAGACCCCATTTCCCCTTTTCGTGGCGCCGTAGCAGTCATCGTGCGGAATTCTTTTCCAAGCTGATTCTCCCACTCCGTGTCGACGCGGTCCGCCCGCTTGCAGGCCGATGCCCGCGGCGGTAGATTGCCGGTGGAGTAAACAGCCGCGAGGTCGTTGGGATGATTATCGCCGAATCTTTGGACCATTTCGTCGTGCCGGTCGACGACCTCGTCGTCGCCGAAGAGTTTTACGTCCGGGTCTTCGGCGGCCGGATCACCAAGCGCAACGGCCTGAACGTGCGCCACCGCAAACGCGGCGCCGTGCCGCATACGTTTATTCAGATCGGCGGCAAGCGCATGGGCGTGTATCTGCAGAGCGCCGACCGGCCCGGGCCGGTCGGCGCGCGCGGCCTGCCGACCTACTCTTTCACGACGACGGACGAAGGACTGGAGACGCTCCGAAGAGAGCTGCATCAAGTCGGCGTCGAATGCGAGGGGCCGGTGGTGAACGCTCATGCCTTCGCCGACCAGTCGCTGTTTTTCACCGATCCGGCCGGCAACCATTACGCCGTTTACACGCCCAAAGACCACGCGGCGCGGCCGAGCCACGCGAGCGACCGCATGACCGGCGTGGGCTATATAGAATTGGAAGCGCCGTCGGTCGAAGCTTCGATCGGTTTCTACGAGAAAGTGCTCGGCTTCGAAGTCCAGAGCCGCGCCACCAGTCCCGGCCGGGCGACGCTCAAAATGGCCAGCGGCCAGACATTGATCCTGACCGAGGCGCCGTTCGCCGCCAAAGGCCTGGTGATGAGCCGCAAGGTACCGGGGCCGCATATCGCGTTCTACGTCCCCGGCGCGAAATGGTCGGCGGCCCTCGAGCACTTGAACAGGCTGGGAATCGAAAACGGCGACCGCGGCGCGGCCAAAGAGCGAACGGGAGACCAGGGCGGCACGTATATGGACGACCCGGCCGGCTATGTGATTCAATTCATCACCGACGGCATGGAGTAGAAGCGAGTAAAAAATTGAACGACCGGCTAAAGCGCGCGCGGCTGCGCGAGATTCTCGCCGATCCGGCCGGCGCCATCGCGCCCGGAGTGACCGACGGCTTGTTTGCGCGGCTGGTCCAGGACTGCGGCTATGCGGTCGCGCACCTATCGGGCAACGCCATCCACAAAAACTTTTGCCTGCCGGACCGCAATCTCTTGGCCGCCGCGCAAATCGCCCGACGCGTGGGGCAGATCTCCGAAGCGGTCGATATCCCGCTGATCGTCGACGGCGGCCCGATCGGTATAGCCCCTCTCGCCCTGTCGCGCGCGGTCGGTCTCTACGAGCGCGCCGGCGCGGCGGCGATCCGATTCGAGGACAGCCTGCGGAGCGAGGCCGGCGCTCCCGCGCGGGAGCTCGCCGTTGCGCCGGCGGCCCTGGTCGTCGACCGGATCAAGGCGGCGGCCGACGCGCGGCGCGACCCTTCGCTCGTTTTGATCGCGCGCTGCGACTCCCGGCCCAAGGAATCGCTCGCCGAGGTTCGCGAAAGGCTCGCGGCCTACGCCGAAGCCGGCGCCGATGCGGTCGGCGTGCAGCTCGACGAGGCCGCCGGCTTCCGCGAGATCGGCGCCCGCGCTCCGGCGCCCCTGGTATGCCTCTGGCCCAAGACCAAAATGAGCGCGTTCGAATTTTTCCGCCTGGGCGTCCGCATCGCGCTGATGCCGTCGAGCCTCCCCCTCGCCGCCGCGGCCGCCGCGCGGGAAATGCTGCTCGACCTGAAGCGAAGCGGAACCGATCGCGACTATTTCGCCGGGCAAAAGGAATTCGCCGCGACGGAGACATGGTACAAGCAGCTGGGTTCCGGTTCGAAACGGACCTAGCCGGGAGATCGGATGTTAAAGGAAATCGCGCTGCCCCAGGCCTATCGCGTCACGCCCACCGGGCTCTATCTCATCTCCACCGCGCACCAGGGGAAGCGCAACGTGCAGTTCGCCTTTCGCGCGCTCGGGATTTCCGACGAGCCGCCGCTCCTGGTGATCGGCATCCAGGACGGCAATTTCAGCCGCGAGATGATCCAGAAAAGCGGCGAATTCGTCGTCAACGTTTGCTCCGAGAAGCAGCTCTTCGCCGTGGACAAGAGCCGCGAACTTACCGGGCGCGCCGTCGAGGACAAATTCACCGCCCTCGGGCTGGAGACTCTCCCGGCCGTAAAGGTGCAGGCGCCGCTCGTCGCCGGCTGCCACGCCAACATCGAATGCAAGGTGGTAAAGGAAATGGAGCTGGAGGGATTGTACCTGTTCGTCGGCCGGGCGCTCGCCGCCCATCTCGACGATCAAGCGCCGCCGGTTGCCCGGCTCGCGGGCAAAACCTTTCGTCTCGATGGGCCGATTTAACGGGAGGGCCGTCATGCCTCGTCGCCTGCGGGCTTCCTTGTGGCTGCTCGCCATTCCGGCCGCGCTGTTCTTCCATCGGAATCTTGAAGCCGCCGCTCCGGAAGAAACCCTTGCGCAAATCAATCGCCTCGCGCCGGCCGAACGCCAGGCCGCCCTGGTGCGCGAAGCGAAGAGCGAGCGCAGCGTGGTCTGGTACGCGCCGATGAATCGCGAAGACCTGCGCCAATTCACGACCGCCTTCGAGGCGGAGTATCCTTTCCTCAAGGTCGAAATTCTCACCAGCGGCCCGCAGAGCCTGCTCAACCGCATCATGACCGAGCACCGCGCCGGCAAGCACAACTACGACACCATGAACGTGCGCAGCTCGGCGCTCTACACGCTCAAGAAAGCGGGCGCCGTCATGCGTTTCGACGCGCCCAACCGCCGCGCGCTGCGCGCCGGGTTTACCGACAAGGAGGGATACCTGAACGGCCTGTGGGCGTCGCTCCTGGTTTATCTCTACAACAGCAAGCAGGTGCCGCGCGCCCAGGCGCCCAGGTCGATCGACGACTTGCTGCAGCCGAGATGGAAAGGCCGGCTCGGCATGGACAAGGACGCCGACGACTGGCTCGCCGCGATCATGGACTACTACGGCGACGAGCGCGGCAAGCAGATCGCCCGCGGCCTCGGCGCGCAGCAGTTGAATATCCGCAAGGGGCGCACCCTGGTCTCCCATCTGGTCGCCGCGGGGGAATTTTCCGTCCAGATCGACGCCCATCACCACGAAGCCGTGGCGCTGCGCAAGGCCGGCGCGCCGATCGACTATCTCTTCCCCGAGCCGTTCGTGCCCGTCAAGGCGGTGTCGGCGTTCGTGCTCTCGTCGCACCCACCCCACCCGCACGCCGCGGCGCTGCTGGTGGACTTCATGATTTCGAAAAAAGGCCAGGAGATCGCCTACCGCCAGAGCCGCTGGCCGGCGCACAAAGACCTCGCCACCGGCGGCGCCGACGAAGTCGGCAGCCGTAAAACCGTCGTCCCCGACGCCGAAAAATGGGGCGCGCGGTTTGAAGAGCTGGTGCAGCTGAGCGGACTGCTGGAGAAGTAAGGCGCGGGGGATTTCTCCATGGCCGAGATGATAAAAACAAAGATCGGGTTCGTCAGCGGCGGCAAAAGCTCGATGCCGCACTACGCGAGCTTCACGCCGCTCGTCCCGCGGGACGTCCGCATCGATCACCGGGGCTTGGGTCTTTACGGCGAGTCCCTGTATGAAATCGCCAACAAGAAGGAGACGATCGTCCGGAGAGTCGAGGAGCTGGCGGCGGAGCTCGATTGGGACGGCGTCATCGTCACCGCCGCGCCGACGGAGGTTCTCAATCCCGGGCTTTACGGCGGCCTCAAATCGGCGCTCGAGATTCCTTTCACGACGGCGCTCCACGCCTCGGTCGCCGCGCTCGGGGCTTATTCGGCAAAGCGGGCTCTTCTCCTCACTCCTTTCGACGCTCGCTTGAACGACTTGATCCGCCGCCATCTGGAAAAGGCCGGCGTGTCGGCGGTCGCGCCGCATCCGTTCGACGAGCTCGGCGTGCCGCAGCGGATGAGCGGCGATGAGGTCTTCGAGCTCGCGCGGAAGACGATCGGCGCCGCCGGCAAAGTCGACGCGGTTTATTTTCAGGGCGCCGTGCTCGACCCGATCAAGGTTCTGGAGCGGATCGAAACAGAGCTCGGGATCACGGTGATCGCGAGCAATCCCGCGATGCTCTGGTACGTGCTCTCCAAACTCGGGCGCGCCCATCCCATGGCCGGCTACGGGAGATTGCTGAAGGAATGGCCGGAGTTGGGGGATTAGGCGGGGCGCCGGCAAATTCGCCGCGCTTTGCTTAGCGGCGAATGTCAAGAATCAAGATTTGATCCCGCCTTGTCCGTCGCCTTCACTACGGTTTACGCGCATAGCTGACCGTCAACATCTCCCACTGATGGCCGTCCGGTTC
>WNFL01111503.1_pt1 | contig 25666 bp, 20 predicted proteins | sample 5400361 | NCBI WGS metagenome assembly WNFL01 (sample SAMN13153351, study PRJNA577476) | soil metagenome | isolation source: 40 cm soil on Douglas fir-dominated hillslope | place: USA:California | collected 2013-09-17
AAGAACGAGGCCTCGCTCGGCGCGCTGAACATCGGCCAGAGCCTGGTCATTGCCATCGCGGTAACGGCGCTGATGATTCTGGCGGCACAGGGCGTGGTGGGCCAGCAACTCACGCTCGGCGACCTGGTACTGGTCAACGGCCTGCTGATCCAGCTGTACATCCCGCTCAATTTCCTGGGCATGGTCTACCGGGAAATCAAGCAGTCGCTGGTGGACATGGACAAGATGTTCCGGCTGCTGTCGGAGAATCGCGAAGTGCAGGATTCGCCGAATGCGGCCGATCTGGCGCCGGAGCTGCCGACCGTGAAGTTCGAAAAAGTGGATTTCAGTTACGAGCCGCGCCGGACCATCCTGCACGGCGTCAGTTTCGAGATTCCCGCCGGGCACACGGTGGCCGTGGTGGGTACGAGCGGTTCGGGAAAATCCACGCTGGCCCGACTGTTGTTCCGTTTCTACGATGTGAGCGGCGGGCGCATCACGATCAACGGCGTCGATATCCAGGACGTCACACAGAAGAGCCTGCGCGCGGCGATCGCGATCGTTCCGCAGGATACCGTGCTGTTCAACGATACGATCTACTACAACATCGCATATGGCGACACGCGTGCCACGCGCGAGCAGGTTGTGGACGCGGCGCGTTCGGCGCATATCCATGACCTGATCGAATCGCTGCCCGACGGCTACGAGACCATGGTGGGAGAGCGCGGATTGAAACTCTCCGGCGGTGAAAAGCAGCGCGTGGCCATCGCCCGCGCCTTGCTCAAGAATCCGAAGATCCTGATTTTCGACGAGGCGACTTCGGCTCTCGATTCCAAATCGGAGAAAGCCATCCAGGCCGAGCTGAAGCGCATCTCCGCCAGCCGCACCACGCTGACCATCGCCCACCGCCTGTCGACCATCATCGATGCCGACCAGATCCTGGTCATGGAGGCGGGACACATCATCGAACGGGGAAATCATCGCGATCTTCTCGGGCTGGCCGGTACTTACTCCCACATGTGGGCTTTGCAGCAGGAGGAAGAACGGGCCGTGGAAATAGCGGAATTGACCGAAGGCCTCGTTTGAGGCGAATATCTGCGCATTCCACCCCTTGGGTCGCATGCCAATTCATTGAGAAACATCCAGCGAATGAATGCGCCAGGCGTTGAAGTTCAAGGACTTATTGAGAGTCCTTCGTTAGTCCTTGATTTTTGAATTTATTTTTGATATGTTGCTTACCGCTTGAACTGTGGATATCACTAGTTTTGGCATGGATGCAGGAAATCCCGGCTGGCCTGTAGCGTAAGTCGGGATTTATTATCTTAACAACAACAGATTGTAGTTCGGGGCGACTCAAATGAAGGCGATCCTTGGCTTCCTGTGTCTTTACCTAGCTGCCTGCGGGATGCCGGCTATTGCGGCCGAAGGTATCGTCAAGACGGGGGTCAGGCAATCCCACTTCTCCGCCAAACCTGTGGCGCTGCGGCTTCGCTCCAGCGCGGTTCTGGTGCTTGCCCAGGATTCCGGCGAACCGCTGTTCGCCAAGAACATAGACCAGATCATGCCCATCGCCTCCATCACCAAGCTGATGACGGCGATGGTAGTGCTCGATTCCGGCTTGCCGTTGCTGGAATCCATCGACATCGACAAGACCGATGTCGACCGCAAGAAGGGTTCGCGTTCCAAATTGCAGGTCGGCACGACTCTGATGCGCGCGGAAATGCTGAAGCTGGCGCTGATGGCGTCGGAAAATCGTGCTGCCGCAGCGCTTGCGCGAAATTTCCCGGGCGGCACTGATGCTTTTGTCGCCGCGATGAATCAAAAGGCCGCCGAACTCGGCATGGTCAACAGCCATTTCGAAGACCCGACCGGACTGACGCCCGATAATGTATCGACTGCCGAAGATCTGGCCAAAATGGTGGCCGCGGCGCATACCTATCCGCTCATCCGCGAATACACGACTTCCGATTCGTTCAAGATCGAATCCGAGGACAGGCGCCGTCACCGCCTGTTGTCGTATGTCAATTCCAACCGGCTCATCAAGAGCCGCCAGTGGGACATCGGTCTGTCCAAGACCGGCTATATCAGCGAAGCGGGGCGTTGTCTGGTGATGCAGGCAATGATCGCGGACAAGCCGGTGATCATCGTATTGCTCGATTCCTGGGGCAAGCTTTCCAGGATCGCCGACGCCAACCGCATCAAGCGCTGGATCGAGGCAGACGTACTGCGTATTTCCGGCTGATCGGCTGCTTTCCGACCTGTTTCCCCTCAGGCTCCGCTTGCCCCCGGCAGATGGCCGAGTGCACGCGAGATCTCTTCCGATATCTGTTTGACCCTGGAGTACCAGGCCTTCTCGATCCGGTTGGAGGGGGCTGAAAGCGACAATCCCGCGACCAGGCGTCCTTCGTCGTCGTGGATGCCGGCGCCGATGCATGACACGCCGTTCTCGGCTTCCTCATTGTCCAGCGCATAACCGAGTTTGCGAACGCGATCGAGTTCCTTGTTGAGCGCCTCAAGGTTGCGGATGGTGTTCTTGGTGAACACTTCGAGTCCGGTGCGCTGTGCATACTCCTGGCATTTTTCCGGCCCGTCCTCCAGCAGGAAGATTTTTCCGGCCGCCGTGATGTGCAGGGGTGCGCGCGCGCCAATAAGATGCACCACGCGCATGGCGGTGCGATCGGAGAGCAGTCTCTCGACATAAACCATTTCGTCACCCTGGCGTACGGAAAGATTGACCGTCTCGTGCAGTTCCTGGTGCAGGCGGCGCATGAACGGCAGCGCTTCGCGTCGCAGGTTGATGCGCGATTTCACCAGATTGCCCAGCTCGAGCAGGCGTATGCCAAGCCGGTAAGTGCCCGGCTCGATGCGGTCCACCATCCTGAACTCCACCATCATGTTCAGGATCCGGTGCGCGGTCGACGGATGGAGGCTGGTGGAATTGGCGAGACGCTTCAGGTTCACCGGCTCTTCATTGCGGGCCAGTGCGTCGAGCAGGTCCATCATGCGCTCGATGACCTGAATCGAGGTCTTGCCATTGGTTTCAGCCACGGGTTCTGCGCCCCTGCAGGATTTGTGCGATGCGGCAATTTTACATACTGAAACCGCAGGCCACAACCGCGGCCGGGCACAAAAATACCCCATGCTATGATTCGCGCCTTGTTGCGCTGCGCCGCTGTCTGCCCGATGCGCGGGCCTCTGCCACAAGGCCGGTCTGAGGGCGAAGCGCGCAGATTGCCTGCTTGGAAAGCCGTAAATTCGTTCGGAGCATAGGGGCATGGCGATGCACAGCCGGCCGGAAGTCGGTCGTTCCCCAATCCCCCTGGGAGATTCATGAAAGTTGGTTTGTTCGTTACCTGTCTGGTGGACTTGATGCGGCCGAGTATCGGTTTTGCCGCCCTGAAATTGCTCGAATCGGCGGGCTATGAGGTCATCGTCCCCGCGGAGCAGACCTGTTGCGGCCAGCCCGGATACAACTCCGGAGACCGCAACGCGGCGCAGATTCTTGCGAAAAAGATGCTCAGGGAATTTGCTGGCTGCGACTATATCGTCGTGCCCTCGGGTTCTTGCGGCGGCATGATCCGCGCCCACTATCCCGAGTTGCTCGCCGAGTTTCCCGAAATGACACAGGAAGTCGATTCGATCGCACGCAAGACCTACGAACTAACGGATTTTCTGGTGAACGTGGCGCGCATCGACAGCGTACCCGGCCAGTTCAGCGGGTCGGTCACCTATCACGATTCCTGTTCCGGCCTGCGCGAAATGAATGTCAAGACGCAGCCGCGCGCCCTGCTTTCGAAGGTGGCGGGTCTGAACATCAGGGAAATGCAGCAGCCGGAACAGTGCTGCGGTTTTGGCGGCACGTTCGCGGTGAAGTACGGCGAGATCTCCGCGCGCATTACCGATCTCAAATGCGAGGACGTGCAATCCGCGCAGGCCGACGCGCTCGTGCTGGGCGATCTTGGCTGCATGCTGAACATCGAAGGCAGGATGCGCCGTCGCGGCGACAACAAAACCCGGGTACTGCACGTCGCGGAGGTTCTCGCCGGCATGACCGATCCGGTTCAGGACCTGGACCGCAGGACTGCGGGCTGAAGCCGCAGGAGATACGCATGCAAGTTACATCGAACCAGTTCAAACACGCCGCCAGCCTCAAGCTCGCCGACCCGAAGGTGCAGAAGGCATTGCGCAATGCCAAGGGCAAGCTCGTGGTCGCGCGTTCGCGTTCCATTGTCGAGCTGGATAACTTCGAGGAGATCCGCGAGGCCGCCGCGCGCATCAGGGATTTCGGCCTTCAGCACATGGACGTGCTGCTGGAAGAGTGGGAGAAAAAAGCCGCGGCAGCGGGCACCATCGTGCACTGGGCCGAAACGCCGCAACAGGTCAATGATCTGGTGATCGGGATTGCACGCAAGCACGAGGTGCGCAAGATCATCAAGTCGAAGTCGATGCTGGGCGAGGAGACCAACCTCAACCACGCTCTCGAGGCCGCCGGACTCGATGTGCGCGAGACGGACCTCGGCGAATACATCATCCAGCAGTTCGGCGAGACACCGTCGCACATCATTGCGCCGGCAGTGCATAAATCGATGGACGACATCGCCGACCTGTTCGCCGAAAAGCACGGACGCCCACGACTCGACGATATCGCCTCACTGACGCACGAGGCACGGGAAATATTGCGCCCGCACTTCCTCGATGCGGACATGGGCATCAGCGGCGCCAACTTCCTGGTTGCCGAGACCGGTTCGACGATGATCGTCACCAACGAAGGCAACGGCCGCATGACCACCACCATGCCGCGCGTGCATGTGGCCATCACCGGCATCGAGAAGATCGTCCCGACGCTGGAAGACATTTCGCTGCTGCTGCGCTTGCTGACCCGCTCTGCGACCGGGCAATCCATCAGCAACTATCTTTCCTTTACCACCGGACCGAAGCGGCCGGGCGACAAGGACGGTCCCGGCGAATTCCACGTGATCATCGTCGATGCCGGACGCACGAAGGTGCTCGCATCCGAGATCCGCGAGGCCCTGCGCTGCATCCGCTGCGGCGCCTGCATGAATCACTGCCCGGTTTACCAGAACATCGGGGGCCATGCCTACGGCTGGGTTTATCCCGGGCCGATCGGCTCGATCCTGACGCCGGCCTATGTGGGCATCGAGAACGCGATCGACCTGCCGAATGCATCGACGCTGTGCAACCAGTGCGGCGTGGTCTGCCCGGTCAAAATTCCGTTGCCCGATCTGATGCGCAAGTTGCGCGAAGAACAGGTGCAGAAAAACCTGCGGCCCTGGCCGGAGCGCCTCGGACTCAGGTTGTGGGCGTGGACGGCGGCGCGTCCCGCCGTCTATGGCTTGTTGACAGGTATTGCGGCACGCATCGGCAAATGGCTGGGCGGGCGCGAGCGCCTGCTGCACAAACTGCCGGCGGCAGGCTCGGAATGGACGTCGGGCCGCGATTTTCCGGCGCCGCGCGGCAAGACGTTCCGCGAACTGTACGCGCAGCATAGAAGCCGGGGAACGCAATGAGCGCGCGAGACAACATTCTCAGGCGCATTCGTGAGGCTAACGGACACGAAGGCGCAACCGGCGCAAAAGAACGTGAAACCATTCTCGCGCGGCTTGATGCGCGCGTGCGCGGCCCGATGCCGACCATGGACTGGGAGACGCTGCCACGATTCCGCGAACGCTGCATTGCCATGATGTCCACCATCGACGAGGCAGGTTCGTTTGCCGAAGTGCCGCGGGCGGTAGCGTCCTATCTGAAACAGAAAAACCTGCCGACCAGCGGTGCGTGCTGGCCGGAATTCGCGCGGCTCGATTGGGCCGGCGCAGGCTTGCGCGTCGAAGCGCGCCCCAGCCACGGCGAGGACAAGCTGGGCATAACCGGGGCGTTTTGCGCGCTGGCCGAGAATGGTACGTTGATGCTGCTGTCGGGCGAGGACACCCATGCGACCACCAGCCTGTTGCCGGAAAACCATGTGGCGATCGTCGCGGCCTCACGCATCGTGCGCACGATGGAGGACGCCTGGGACTTGCTGCGCAGCGAACGCGCCAGCCTGCCGCGCCAGGTGAACTTCGTATCCGGCCCATCGCGCACCGCGGACATCGAAATGACGCTGGTTCTGGGCGCGCATGGGCCTTTTCGGGTCCACGTAATTGTCGTCGACGCCTAGCCGGACGGAGGCGGCATCAGTTACCGCGTCCAACCCGAAAAGGCCAGCGCTCCTCCCCGCGAACGGGCGATTACGTCGCTAACGAGTCCGGAGTGCGTTCCGGGTCCATGTCATCGTCGTGGGCGGTTGAGCCATGGCAGGCGGGTATTGAAGTGCCGGCAAAAGGCGCATTGCAAATTTATTTGCCGCTGTAACCCTGAATTCCGGCGGCTCTTCCCTGGTCAAAGCCCGGCATGGACGACATAGGCTTTCTGCCTTCCTTTCCGCTCGCTGCCGCCAACTTGATGCTGGTCGGGGCGATTCTGCTCTGCGGACTCGCAGTCGGGCAGGTGTTCGTGCGCGTGCTCAAACTGCCTCGCATCACCGGGTTCGTCGCGGCAGGCCTTGTGCTCGGTCCGGGTGTGCTCGGCCTGCTCGACCAGACCATGCTCGGCGAACTGTCGATCTTCGTCGATATTTCGCTGGGCCTCATCTTGTTCGAACTTGGACGCAGGCTGGATTTGCGCTGGTTCACGCACGACCGCTGGCTGCTGGCGAGCAGCGTGGCCGAAAGCCTGCTGTCGTTCCTGTTCGTCTACGGGACGCTGCGTTTCTTCGACATCACGCCGGTATATTCGGCCACGGCGGCGGCCATCGCCATGGCAACCTCGCCGGCGGTATTGATCATGATCGTGCACGACCAGCGCGCGAAGGGACCGCTGACCGAGCGGCTGCTGGCGCTGACCGCGCTGAACAACGTATTTGCTTTCCTGCTGATCGCGCTGCTGTTCGGTTTCGTTTCCCTGGAATATCGCGCCGATTGGCTGCGGGCGGTGTCGCATCCGCTGTACTTGATTGTGGGTTCGGCCGGACTGGGCTATCTGGCGTTCATCGTTGCACGCACGCTGGCGCGCTGGCTGGGCAAGCGCGAGGACAGCCAGTTCGGCATGCTGCTCGGGCTGATCGTCGGCACGGTCGGCTGCGCGATTTCTTTCAAACTGTCGGTGCTGCTGGCGTTGCTCGCCTTCGGCGTATTCGCCAAGAATCTGGACCGGGACCACGACCTGATGGCGGTCGAGTTCGGTCCCGGCGGCCAGTTTTTCCTGGTCATGCTTTTCGTCATCACCGGCGCAGGATTGCGGCCCTCCGAACTCGCGGTGGCCGGTGCCATCGGCGCCGCCTTCGTTCTCGCGCGGCTCGCGGGCAAGCTTGCCGGACTCGGATTGTTTGCCCCGTTGTCCGGCATCGCGCCAAAGAAAGCCATCCTGCTCGGAATCGGCATGGTGCCGATGTCGGCCATCGCGGTGGTGATGGTGCAGGGCGCAGCAGCGCTGTATCCGGAATTCGGCGCGAAACTGTCCTCGATCGTGCTGTCTGCCGTGGTCATACTCGAACTGGTCGGTCCGCTGGCCACGCAATGGGCGTTGCGCCGGGCGGGCGAGACCGAATCGGCTACCGGTGTCGGCACATGACCCTCGAATTCACCCACTCGGCGCCTTTCACGATGGGGGTCGAGCTCGAACTCATGATCCTCAGTACCCACGACTGGAACCTCATTCGCGGCGCGGAGGACCTGCTGGCGCTGATCGAGAAGGAAAAGCATGCCGGCGACATCAAGCCGGAAATCACCGAAAGCATGATCGAGATCAGCACCGGTGTGAATACGGACTACTTCACCATGCTTGCCGAGCTGAATGCGATTCGCGATACGGTGATCAGCAACGCGCGACGCCTGAATCTGGCCATCGCCGGCGGTGGCACGCACCCGTTCCAGCACTGGAGCGAGCAGCGCATTTTTCCGAAGGAGCGCTTCTTCCATCTGCACGAGATGTATGGCTACCTCGCCAAGCAGTTCACCGTTTTCGGTCAGCACATCCATGTCGGCGTCAGTTCCGGCGACGATGCGATCTATCTGCTCCACATGATGTCGCGCTACATCCCTCACTTCGTCGCCCTTTCGGCGTCGTCGCCGTTCTCCCAGGGAATGGATACGATGTTCGATTCGTCGCGGCTGAACAACATCAATGCCTTCCCACTGTCAGGCACCATGCCTTTCGTTGCGGACTGGAGCGAGTTCAACGCCTATTTTGATTCCATGCGCGATCTGAAGGTGGTCGAAAGCATGAAGGATTTTTACTGGGATATCCGGCCCAAGCCGGAATTCGGCACCATCGAGATCCGCGTCTGCGATACGCCGCTCACGATCGAAAAGGCCGCAGCGCTGGCCGCTTATGCACAAGCGCTCGCACGCCACCTCATGATCGACCGGCCGCAGGGTCCGTCGCTGGACGTCTATCGCGTCTACAGCTTCAACCGGTTCACCGCGTGCCGTTACGGACTGGAGGCGGGTTTCATCGACGCCGGAACGCGTACCCGCCGGGCGCTCAAGGAGGACATCGCGGAGACGCTGGTGCGCCTCGCGCCGCACGCCGAGGCCCTGGGTTCGACCGCCGCGCTGGAAGTAATCCGGCGTTGTAACGAAGCCGGTGAGAACGACGCCTCCTGGCTGCGCGCGGAAAGGAAATCCGGGCAAACGCTGAACGACGTCGTCAGGCGCCAGGCGCACCTGTGGGTGACGGGCGAAAAAACCGCGGCCGCCGCAGCGGGCGCGTGACAACCGGCCAAAGTATTTTGCCGCCGCCGCGCACACGGCTATGATTCGGTCCATTTCATGATTGCCAGCATCCCCATCGAGTTCATCCTGTTCGCCTTGACCCTGGCGGGCATCGCCCTGTTTCATCGCCATACATTGATGGTCGCGCTGGCCGGGCTGTGCGCGATCGTCGCCTACAAGTGGACCGTTACCGGATTCGGCGCGGGGCCGGGCTTCGGCGGGCTGGTAGCCCACCTCGGCCATGAATGGGTAGTGCTCGCCAACCTGTTCGGCCTGCTCGTGGGATTCGCGATGCTCGCAGCGCATTTCCACGACAGCCGCGCGCCGGAAGTGCTGCCCCGCTTTTTGCCCGACGACTGGAAGGGCGGCTTCGTCCTGTTGCTCATGGTCTTCGTCCTGTCCAGCTTCCTCGACAACATCGCGGCTGCCGTGATCGGCGGGACCATGGCATCGGCGGTATTCCGAGGCAAAGTCCATCTCGGTTATCTGGCTGCCATCGTGGCAGCGTCGAACGCCGGCGGGGCCGGCAGCGTGGTCGGCGATACCACGACGACAATGATGTGGATTGCCGGCGTGAGCCCGGCGTCGGTATTGCATGCTTACGTCGCCGCGGCGTCGGCGACGCTTTTCTTCGGCGTGGTGGCGGCGCGCCAGCAGCAACGTTATGCGCCGATTGCACCGGATCCCGCGGGCGATGTACGGGTCGACTGGGCCCGGCTGGGCATCGTCGGGTTCATGCTTCTGAGCGCGATTGCGGCCAATGTCACGATCAACGTTGGATTCGCCGAATCGGCCGACCGCTTTCCGTTCATAGGCGTGGCGATCTGGATCGCGTTGCTGGTCACGGTACCGCTGCGGCAACCGGCCTGGAAGCAGGTACCGGACGCGATAAGGGGCAGCGTATTCCTGCTATCGCTGGTGCTGGCCGCCTCCCTGATGCCGGTGGAAACGCTGCCTGCGGCATCCTGGCAGACGGCGCTCGGGCTCGGCTATCTTTCCGCGGTGTTCGACAACATCCCCCTGACTGCTCTTGCGTTGAAGCAGGGCGGACATGATTGGGGCATGCTGGCCTACGCAGTGGGCTTCGGCGGTTCGATGATCTGGTTCGGCTCTTCCGCCGGCGTCGCGTTGTCGAACCTGTTCCCGGAATCGAGATCGGTGGCCGCCTGGGTAAGGCAGGGGTGGCATGTCGCCGTCGCCTACCCGATCGGTTTTTTTGTCCTACTGTGGGTACTGGGCTGGCAACCCGAGGCTACGCCCGCAACGCGGGCCGCGGCCGTATCCGGGATTGACAGCGGCAGGGCTATTGGCGAGTCCAGCTCGCAAGGGCGGCTCCAGGCCCAGACAATCTTGCCCATCGGGATGGCTTCGCGATAACCTGCGCCTGCTTCCTGCATAACGAGAAATCCAAGAGAATAACAACATGAAGCAGAAAATCCTGGTCACCCGCGAGGTTTTCGACGAAACCATCGATTTCCTGAAAAGCCACTTCGAAGTCGAGCCCAACCAGGCCGACCGCCTCTACGCGCGCGATGAACTGATCGCGAAACTGCAGGGCAAGGACGGTGTGCAGACCTCGTCCAGCGACCGCATTGATGCCGAACTGCTGGACAAGTGCCCCACCATCAAGGCAGTGTGCAACACAGCGGTGGGTTACAACAACATCGACGTCGACGCGTGCACCCGCCACGGCGTCATGGTCAGCAACACACCGGGTGTGCTGACGGACAGCGTGGCCGACTATTCGATGGGCCTGATCATCGCCACCTGCCGGCGCATGACCGAAGGCGAGGCCTATCTGCGCAAGGGCGAATGGAAGGGCACATACCTTAAGCAGATGCTCGGCCAGGATGTGCATGGCGCCACGCTCGGCATAATGGGATTCGGGCGTATCGGTCAGGCGATTGCACGTCGCGCACGCGGCTTCGACATGAAAATCCTGTACCACAGCCGCAATCGCGCCGCGGCCGATGCGGAAAGGGAATCCGGCGCCATTTACACCGGCAAGGAGGCGTTGCTGCGCACGGCCGATGTGGTGCTGCTGATCCTGCCCTTCACGCCGGAAACACAGCATTACATCGGCGCAAAGGAGCTCGCGCAGATGAAACCGCGTGCCGTGCTGGTCAACATGGCACGCGGCGGCATCGTCGATGACACAGCACTGATCGACGCGCTGAAGAAGAAAACGATCTGGGCGGCGGGCCTGGATGTATACGAAAACGAGCCGAAACTGAATCCGGGGTTTCTCGAACTCGGCAATGTCGTGCTGTCGCCGCACATCGCCAGCGCGTCGGAACCGACACGCCAGGCCATGGCCATGACGGCCGCGAAAAACCTGGTGGCGGCGCTATCCGGCCAGGCTCCGCCGAATCTCCTGAATCCGGACTACAGGAATTTCCTGAAAGCGTAATCAACCTTTTCAACGCAGCGTTGCGCTGCGTTCGGTATCTTCGAAAAAAATGACAGAACTCTACCGACTTGGATTGCGCGACGCCGCGCTGCGCATCCGTTCCGGCAAACTGACCAGCGCCGATTACACGCGGGATTTGATTGCGCGCATCGATGCGCTGGAAAAGGACGTCAGGGCCTGGCAATGGCTGGATCGCGCGCGCGCACTGGAGTTGGCGGGGCGTGCGGACAGAGCCGACAGCGCAACGCGCGTTTCGCATCCCTTGCATGGCATTCCGATCGGGGTCAAGGATCTGTTCTACACCGCGGGCATTCCCACCGAAATGGGTTGCCGGGCCTATGCCGGCTACGTGCCGGACGTTTCGGCCGACGTCGTCCTGCGACTGGAGTCCGCCGGCGGCATCATGTTCGGCAAGACGGTTACTACCGAAGCCGCATTCATGGTGCCGTCGAAGACCCGCAATCCCTGGAATATTGCCCACACCCCGGGTGGGTCTTCGAGTGGTTCGGCGGCAGCAGTTGCGGCGGGATTCGTCGCGGGCGCGCTTGGCACGCAGACCAACGGTTCGGTCATCCGGCCGGCGGCGTTTTGCGGCGTCGTCGGCTACAAGCCCAGTTTCGGCCAGATGTCCGCGCGCGGCACCATGCCGTTTTCCACGACCCTGGATCAGCCTGGCGTATTCGCACGCTCGGTGGCGGATGCTGCTTTCCTAGCGTCCAGTCTGACCGCGCAGCGCACGGTCATCACGCCTGAAGTCCGGCCTTTGCGCAATGCGCCGAAGCTGGCCGCAGTGCGCTCGCCGGTGTGGTATCTGGCGCAGCCCGACCAGCGCATGCAGTTCGACGCGGACATCGGCCGCTTGCGCGACGCGGGCGCATCTGTGGACGTGCTGGAGATCGCGGGCGAATTCGATGGTGCGCACAAAGTTCATCGCGCCATCATGCTGTACGAGGCCGCGCGGCTGGCAAGGAAGGCCCGCGAAATCTGGCGCGACGGATTTTCCGGTTACCTGAACAAGGCGCTGGACGAGGGGGAGAACATCCGCGACGCGGATTACCGCGACGCCTTGAAGGCGCGCACACACCTGCAGCAAAGCCTGGCGGAATTCTTCGACCGCGGTTACTCCGCGATCATGACCCCGCCCGCTACGGGGGAAGCGCCGGCCACCCTCGAGAACACCGGCGATCCGCGTTTCTGCACCATCTGGACGCTCGCCGGTCTCCCGGCCATTGTTATTCCGACCGGCAAGGGACCGAAGGGCATGCCGCTCGGACTGCAACTTATCGGCGCGGCGGAGGAAGAAAACTACCTCCTGGCAACGGCGGCGTGGTGCGAGCGCTATTCCCCGTTCAAGGGTTTGGTCTAAGGCGTAACCGCTTTCAACACGAAGGGTCACGAATACCCTCGCGACAGCGTGGAGTACCCTTTTAGGAAAAACGAAGGAACACGAAGGAAAGCAAAGTAGGATTTGGTGTATTCGGCGTGCAGAAGGATTTTCTTGGTGTCGCGCTATTCCCCTAACGCTGATCGGCTATGGAAGGCATAGCATCCCGATCTTGTTCTCCTTCGTGTAAAAGATTTTGCACTAACGACAGCGCTAGCGCGGGGCTCGAGTCTGCGCGCATCGCGCCTCAACTAGGCTCGGGACAGCGCGGCGAGTCGTTTACAATTCCATCCTCGCATCGGTTCTTTCGCTTTTTTCGCGTTTCCTTCGCATGAGTTCCATTCCCCCGCCTCCCGACTCCACCGTCCCAAACGTCGACTGGCGCGCATTGCGCGCATCCGTCGAGCGCGGCATGTTGCGCGAGCGCGCTTCCTTGCGCGGGCGCATGAAGCGGCTGGAGGAAGCGTCGCGCGGCGGAAAAGACGTTTCTGCGGAAATCGGCAAACTCCTCGCCGACACGCAGAGGTCCGAGTCGCAGGATCCCGAAGAGTTGCCGATCAGCGCCAGGCGAGCGCAGATCGCCGACGCAATCAAAGCGCACCAGGTCGTGATCGTATGCGGCGAGACCGGCTCGGGGAAAACCACGCAATTGCCGAAAATCTGCCTGGACCTAGGCCGCGGCGTGCACGGCATGATCGGCCACACCCAGCCGCGCCGGATTGCGGCGCGCTCCGTGGCGGCCCGGGTCGCCGCGGAACTGCAAACGCCGCTCGGCGACGCGGTGGGGTTCCAGGTCCGCTTCAACGACAAGACCAGCGCCGACAACTACATCAAGGTCATGACCGACGGCATCCTGCTGGCGCAGACGCAGGCGGACCGCTGGCTGTCGCAGTATGACACTCTGATCATCGATGAGGCGCACGAGCGCAGCCTGAACATCGATTTCCTGCTGGGTTACGTCAAGCAGCTGTTGCCGCGCCGACCGGAGCTCAAGCTGATCATCACGTCGGCCACCATCGATGCCGATCGCTTCTCGGCGCATTTCGACAATGCACCCGTGGTCGAAGTCTCCGGCCGGCTGTATCCGGTGGATGTCTGGTACCGGCCGTTCGACGAAGACGACGAGGACGAGCACGAGATCGACTTGCCGGAGGCGATCATCAAAGCCGTGGACGAAGTCACGGCACGAACGACGTCCGGAGACGTGCTGGTATTCCTGCCGGGCGAACGCGAGATCCGCGATGCGGCGGAGGCGTTGCGCAAGCATCATCCGCAGGGCATGGAAATCCTGCCGCTGTTTGCGAGGTTGTCGGCGCAGGACCAGGAGCGCATCTTCTCTTCCGGGGGTGCCATGCGGCGCATCGTGCTGGCCACCAATGTGGCGGAAACTTCGCTCACCGTGCCCGGCATCCGTTTCGTGGTGGATTCGGGCCTGGCGCGCATCAACCGCTACAGCTACCGCAACAAGGTCGAACTGCTGCAGGTCGAGAAGATATCGCGGGCATCGGCGAACCAGCGCGCCGGGCGCTGCGGCCGTGTCATGAACGGCATCTGCGTGCGGTTGTACGGCGAAGAGGATTTCAAGGCGCGCATCGAATTCACCGATCCGGAGATCCTGCGTTCCTCGCTTGCCTCGGTGATCCTGCGCATGGCGTCGCTCAAGCTCGGCGATATCGAGGATTTCCCCTTCGTCGATGCGCCGGCGTCGCGCATGATTGCCGACGGCTATCAGTTGCTGACCGAACTGGGCGCCGTCGATGAAGCGCGCGCGCTGACGCCGGTCGGGCAACAGTTGGCGAAACTGCCGATCGACCCGCGGGTCGCGCGCATGCTGGTCGCCGCGAAGCAGGAGGGCTGCTTGAGCGAGGTGTTGATCATCGCCGCCGCGCTGTCAGTCCAGGATCCGCGCGAACGCCCGATGGACAAACAGGAAGCGGTGACCCAGGCACACGCCGGGTTTGTCGACGACCGTTCGGATTTCCTTTCCTACTTGCGCATCTGGAAATGGTTCGAAGAGGCGCTGGAGCACAAGAAATCCAATCGCAAGATGGTGCAGGATTGCCACGACCGCTTTCTGTCCTACCTGCGATTGCGCGAATGGCGCGAACTGCACAGCCAGTTACACGCGGTGATCGCCGAAATGGGTTGGCGCCTGAACGAGAAGGAGGCGGGCTACGAGGAAATCCATCGCGCGCTGCTCGCCGGCCTGCTGGGCAACATCGGGTTCAAGTCGGAAGAGGCGGGCATTTACCTCGGTGCACGCCAGATCAAGTTCGTATTGAGCCCCGCCTCCGGGCTCAAGAAGAAAGGGCCGAAGTGGGTAATGGCGGCGGAGCTGACCGAAACCACGCGGCTGTACGCCCGCTGCGTGGCCGCCATCGAGCCGGAATGGATCGAGCGGCTTGCGACGCACCTGGCAAAACGCAGTTACCGCGAGCCGCACTGGTCGAAGGACGGCGGATCGGTCGTCGCCTACGAGCAGGTCAGCGTATACGGCCTGGTGGTGGTACAGAAGCGGCGAGTGCAATACGGCCCCATCGAGCCGAAGGAGGCGCGCGAACTGTTCATCCGCGGCGCTCTCGTCGCGGGCCACTATCCCGGCCATCCGGAGTTCCTCGAGCACAACCGCGGCCTCATCGAGGATGTGCAGCAACTCGAGCACAAATCGCGCCGCCATGACGTGCTGGTCGACGACGAGGCGATTTTCGCGTTCTATGCCGAACGCGTCCCCGAAGGCATTTTCAACGTGGTGGATTTCGAGAAGTGGCGCAGGCAGGCCGAGCGAGAAAATCCGAAGCTGCTCTTCCTCAGCCGCGAATACCTCATGCGCCACGCCGCGGAGCAGATCACCGAGGATCTTTTCCCGGACGCGCTCACGGTGGGCATGCAGACTTTCGATCTGTCCTATCGCTTCGATCCGGGCCATGCACTCGACGGCGTGACCATGATCGTGCCGCTGCATCTGCTCAACCAGTTGGACGAGCGGCGCTGCGAGTGGCTGGTTGCCGGCCTGCTGCGGGACAAGATCACGTATCTGATCAAGGGACTGCCCAAGGCGCTGCGCAAGAACTTCGTGCCGGTACCGCAAGTGGTCACCGCCAGCATGGAGATGCTCGATCCGGACAGCGGGCCACTGACCGGGGCGTTGTCGCAGGCCTTGTTCAAGAAGATCGGCCTCGAAGTGCCGGCCGATGCCTGGGACGCGGCCGACCTGCCGCCTCATCTGTTGATGAACTTCAGCGTGGTCGACGAAAGCGGGCACGAGATCGCGAGCGGGCGGGACCTGCCTGCACTGCGCAACCAGCTCGGCGTGAAAGCGCGCCGCACGTTCAGCGAAACCGCCAGCACCGCTTTCGAACGCAAGGGCTCGATCACATGGGATTTCGACGAACTGCCCGAGCAGGTGGAGGTTGACCGCGGCAAGGGAAAGCTGGTCGGCTATCCGGCAATCGTCGACGAAGGCAAGTCGGTCGGCCTCACGCTGCTGGATACGGAAGCGGAAGCCGAAGCGGCGATGCGCCGTGGACTGAGACGCCTGTTCCAGCTGGCATTGCCCGAACAAATGAAGTCCCTTGCCCGCAACCTTCCGGGCTTCAGCGAAATGCAGCTGCGGTATGCGCTGCTCGATGAACAAGGCAGCGGCAAACCAGACAAGTCGGCGGTGGCCGACCGGCTGCGGGATGAACTGGTGACCGCGATCTGCGATCGCGCTTTCTTCGTCGAGCAGGAGCCGATACGCAACCGCAAGCAGTTCGAAACCAGGGCGGCGAAAGGCAAGACCCGGCTGATGGACGTTGCGCAAGAAATCTGCCGCATCGCCGGAGAAATCCTCACTGAGCACCAGACGCTGCGCGCGAAAATCGGGCAGCCGCAATACGCCGCCTGGCCGCGCGCACTGGCCGACGTTCGCGCACAACTCAAGGAATTGCTCGGGCCCGGATTTCTCGCCGCCGTCCCGTTCGAACGCCTGAAGCACTATCCGCGCTATATCAGGGCGATCGCGATGCGCCTCGACAAGATCGCATCCAATCCGGAGCGCGACGCCAATTGGCAGCAGCAACTCGCGCGTTACTGGCAGACATACCAGGCCAAACTGGTGGCCGATCGTGCTCGCGGCGTGCGCAGCCCCAAGCTCGAAGAAATGCGCTGGATGCTCGAGGAGTTGCGGGTGTCCCTTTGGGCGCAGCAGCTGAAGACGCCTTACCCGGTGTCCTTCAAGCGGGTCGAGAAATACTGGAGCGAGCTTTAGCTCGGGCTGTTAGCATTTGGACGGGAAAGGCGCGAACACGATGCCATGGAAAAATCCTTCAAAAAAGAGATCGGGCTGCTGAGCCTGGGTGACGGGGAAACCTTCCACGGCGAGGGCATTCTCGCCATCACCAAGGCGTTGCTGCAATCCGGTGTGGCCTATGTAGGCGGCTACCAGGGCGCGCCGGTTTCCCATCTCATCGACGTCATGGTCCAGGCGGAAGAGTATCTGGATACGCTCGGCGTGCATGTCGAGGCATGTTCCAACGAGGCATCCGCGGCGGCAATGCTGGGTGCCTCGATACATTACCCGTTGCGCGGCGCAGTGACCTGGAAATCCATCGTCGGCACCAACGTCGCCGCCGATGCCTTGTCCAATCTCTCTTCGCCCGGCGTCACCGGGGGCGCGCTCATCGTGGTCGGCGAAGACTACGGCGAAGGCGCCAGCGTGATCCAGGAGCGCACGCATGCGTATGCGCTCAAATCCTCGATGCTGATGCTGGATCCGCGGCCGGAGCTCTCGACCATGGTGCGCATGGTGGAAGAGGGTTTCCGGCTTTCGGAGACATCGAACATGCCGGCCTTGATGGAACTGCGCATTCGTACCTGCCACGTGCGCGGCAGCTTCGTGTGCAAGGACAACGTCGCGCCGGCCATCTCGACGCGACACCTGATGGAGGAGCCGGCGAAGTTCGATTATTCGCGACTGGCGCACCCGCCGGTGACTTTCCGCCACGAGAAGCTGAAGGTGGAGGCGCGCATCCCGGCGGCGCGGCGCTACATCGCCGAGCAGCATCTGAACGAACTGTTTCCCGGCCGGCGCAACGACGTCGGCTTCATCGTGCAGGGCGGGCTGTATAACTCCCTGATTCGCGCATTGCAGCAGTTCGGACTGGCCGACGCGTTCGGCGAAGCCGAAATTCCGATCCTCGTGCTCAATGTCACTTTCCCTCTGGTGCCGGAGGAGATTGCGCAATTCTGCCTGGGCAAGCGCGCCGTGTTGATCGTGGAAGAAGGCACGCCCGAGTATATCGAACAGGAAATTCTCGCCTCACTGCGCCGGCTCGACATCAACACGCCGATCCACGGCAAGGACATGCTGATGGCCGCGGGTGAGTACACCGTCGAGGTGATGGCCGGCGGACTGGAAAAATTCGTCGACCGCTATCTCCCCGGAAACACGGCCGAAGCCGGCAAGGACTGGTTGCGCAGCAATACGAAGCGCCGCCACGAAATTGCGCAGCAGCTCCTGGCGCCGCTGCCGGCGCGTCCGCCGCAGTTTTGTGTCGGCTGCCCGGAGCGGCCGGTGTTCGCCGCACTGAAGCTGTCGCAGCGTGATGTTGGTCCGACCCACATCGCCGGCGACATCGGCTGCCATTCGTTCGCGACTTTCGAGCCGTTTTCTTTCGGACACTCCATCCTCGGCTACGGCATGAGTCTGGCCAGCCGCGCCGGCGTGTCGCCGATGATGAAGCGGCGCGTGCTGTCGGTCATGGGCGACGGCGGTTTCTGGCATAACGGATTGCTGACCGGCGTACAGTCGGCGTTGTTCAACGGCGACGACGCGGTGCTGGTGATTTTCAAGAACGGCTACACCTCCGCCACCGGCACGCAGGAGCTGATCTCGACGCCGGACGAGGACGACAAGGTCGCCGCCGGGGACAAGCAGCAAAGCCTGGTCCATCGCAACCTCACCATCGAGAAAACGCTGACCGGCATGGGCGTGCAATGGATGCGCACCGTGCATACCTACCGCGTCGAGAAAATGCGCCGGACTTTCGACGAAGCCTTTACCTCCGATTTCAACGGACTCAAGGTCATCATCGCCGAAGGCGAATGCCAGCTCGAGCGGCAGCGGCGCATCAAGCCGTGGATTGCCGGGTTGCTGAAGGCCGGCAAACGCGTGGTGCGAGTGAAATACGGCGTCGACGAGGACGTTTGCAACGGCGACCATGCCTGTATCCGGCTGTCGGGCTGTCCGACGCTGACCTTGAAGGACAGCCCGGATCCGCTCAGGGTCGATCCGGTCGCCACCGTCATCGATGGCTGCGTCGGCTGCGGGCTGTGCGGAGAGAATGCGCACGCGGCCACGCTTTGTCCGTCCTTCTATCGGGCCGAAGTCATCCGCAATCCACATTTGCACGAGCGGATGCTCGACGGCTTGCGCGGTACGGTACTGCGTTGGCTGCAGGCGGCATGAGCCTCGCGGATCGCCGACCCGTCAGCTTGCTGATCTGCGCCCTGGGCGGGGAGGGCGGCGGAGTGCTGGCCGAGTGGCTGGTGGAAACCGCCACGCGCAGCGGCTTCAGCGCCCAGAGTACGTCGATCCCCGGTGTTGCCCAGCGCACCGGTTCGACGACCTACTACTTCGAAGTTTTTCCAGTGCCGACAGCAGAACTGGCCGGCCGCAAACCGATATTCAGCCTATATCCGGTGGCCGGTGCGCTGGATGTGCTGGTTTCCTCCGAACTGCTGGAAACAGTGCGCCAAATCGGCAATGGCATGGCCTCCGCGGACCGCACGCTCGTGGTAACCTCCAGTTCCCGTACGCTGACCACCGCCGAGAAGTTGCAGCTTGCGGACGGGCGCGCGTCCTCCGAGGATTTGCTGAAGGTTGTGCGGCGATACAGCCAGAGCGCCCGCATTTTCGACATGTCCACGGTGGCCCAGGAAACGGGAACCGTGTTGAGCGCGGTGTTGTTCGGTGCGATCGCGGGCAGCGGCGTGCTGCCGTTTTCGCGCGAGGCCTTTGAGCAAACCATCCGGCAATCGGGAAGAGCGGTCGAGCCAAGCCTGCGCGGATTCGCCCGCGCGTTCGAGATCGCAGCAAAAGGGCTGGCGGCACAGGCACCGGCCTCTTCGTTCTCACCTGCCGTTGTGGCGCCCGCGATTATCGCGGCATTCCCGGCCGATCTCGCCCGCGCTTTCCCGCCGCCGACGCATTCCATGCTGAGCGTCGGTCATGCGCGCATGATCGAGTATCAGGATCGCGACTACGCCGTACTCTACGCGACGCGCATGAAGCGGGTACTCGAAGCCGAACGGGCAGGCGATCCTTCGGGCGAAGGAAGTTATGCGACCACAAGCGAGACGGCGCGTTTTCTGGCACTTTGGATGGCCTTCGATGACATCGTGCGCGTGGCTGACCTGAAATGCCGCGCGAGCCGCCTCGCGCGTGTCAGGCAGGAAGTCAAAGCGCCGGCTGAAGACCTGGTGCGCATCTACGATTACTTCAAACCCGGCGTGCCGGAAGTCGCGGCACTGCTGCCGCGGTCATGGGGACGTGCTATCGTCAAATGGGACAGGCGCCGCCAGCAGAACGGCAAGACGGCACTTGCGCTTGCGCTCAAGTTCGGCGTCCATACCATCTCGGGCTTTCTCGCGATGCGCTTCCTCGCCAGCCTGAAATGGCTGCGCAAGCACGGCAGCCGGTTCGCGCAGGAGCAGGCCATGATCGAACGCTGGCTGGCGGCGGTCGAGCAGGGCGCGCGCAGCCAATGGCAACTGGGCCATGAAATCGCATTGTGCGGCCGCCTCGTCAAAGGCTACGGCAGCACCAACGATCGCGGCAAGGATAACCTGCTGCATGTGCTGGACCATCTCGCGGCCGGCGGACAATGGGAGGGACCGCAGGCGCGCGCGGAAGCGATTCGCGCCGCGCGCGTGGCCGCATTGGCCGACGATGCCGGCAAGGAACTGGACAAGACCCTGGTCAAGCATGGCGCCGCGCCCCTGCCGGTGAAGGCGCAGCCGATCATGTGGGTGAAAAAGGGTCGCAGCACGACCGCCTGAACGCCGTATCCGGATTCGTCGTCGCGAACCCGGTGCGTTGACAACCATCCCTGCAGGTCTAAACTGGTCTTGCAGGAACGCTGACGAGTCATCGTCAGGACTGTTGCCCGAGGGGGAGAAAATGAAAACAGTTCAGCAACTCCTGGAGTCGAAGCGCCATAGCCTGATATCCGTCGCACCGTCCAGCACCGTGCTCGACGCGTTGAAGGTGATGGCGGACAAGGAGATCGGCGCCGTCGTCGTGATCGACGACGGGCACCTGGTCGGCATATTTTCCGAACGCGACTACGCCCGCAAGGTGGTCCTGCAGGGAAAGGCCTCGAAGGACACGCCGGTGCGGGAGATCATGACCGAGAAGGTCGTGTGCGTGCGCCCGGAGCAGACGATAGAAGACTGCATGGGCCTGATGACGGACAAGCGTATCCGCCACCTGCCGGTGCTGGAACAAAAAAAAGTGATCGGCGTGATTTCCATCGGCGATGTGGTGAAGGAAATGCTCTCCGAGAAGGAATTCGTCATAAAACAGTTGGAAAGTTATATCCACAATTGAGGTATGCGCCCCGGATCGGACGCGCGTCCGCACGTCCGTTTTTCCTCCACGATATCCCCATGGGAACATGAATATTCGAATCCTCATGCTCGCGCTACTCGCAGCGGTCATCTGTCCGCTGTCCGGCTGCAAGACCCAGAGTGCAATGACGGCCAGCGCCACCGGTTGCCGAACCATCAGCGTGGACATCGTCAAGACCCGCTATTCGCGCGAGGGCTCCACCACGGTCTGGTGTGCGAAATGCAAGAACAAGCTATACCACTGCGTATCCAATCCCGAACACAGCCGCGTGGAATGCAAAGAGGCGGGGCCGGATATCTGCGAATGACCGATTTGCGGCGGGAAGCTTCGAGTTTGGGTGCATTCGATTAGAATCGCCGCTGTTGCGCCGGCTGTACCAGTGACTGGCGCGGTAATTGCCTTCATCCAACGACCATGATTCACGCGCACCGTCTCCCGGCCCGCATTCTCTGTGCATGTGTCCTGACTTTCGCAGCGGCGTTCGGCTTTCCGGGCTTCGCCGCTGCACAGGTCGAAACCGCCTCGGGTGCGGATGCGGTTCCAAAAAGCGGTGGACCTGTCGACTTCAGGTCAACCCGCGTCGAAATTCGCAACGAATATCAGGATCTGCAGGGCGGGGGCACGATCGATTATCTGGTGCCCCGCATCGATTTTTCGACGACGCCGGATCTTTCCTTCCGCATCGAAACCCCGATCGTTTTTGCGGATCCCCGTACGCCGGGTAACGACGGCGAATCCGGGATCGGCGACCTGCTGTTCAGGGGCAGCTATCGCGTCGCGCACGGCCCGGGGTATGCGATCGTAGCAGGCAGCGAAGTGATCCTGAACAGCGCATCGAAGGATTCGCTGGGCATGGGTAAGAACGTGATCGCGCCGCTGGTCTTCGCTTCCATCGACGTGCCGCAATGCAACTCGGTGGTGTTTCCCTTCCTGCAGTACTACGTCACCGTGGGCGGCGATGAGGCGCGCCGCGATGTGCATTACACCAGCCTCAAGGCCCCGTTCCTCACGCGCTGGTCGAATCTCGTCTATACGATTCTGGAACCGCAAATGGTGGTCGACCACGAGCGCGGGGACAAGGTCGGCATGACACTGGAGGGCGAGGTCGGCCGTTTCCTGAATCGCGACCTGGCCATCTGGGGGCGTCCCGGTATCGGCCTGTTCGGCGACAACCTGCCGCAGGTCTACGACTGGAAATTCGAAGTCGGCGTGCGCTTCTTCCTGAAGTAACGATGGCCGCAAAACAAAACGGGCAGCTACGCTGCCCGTTTTTGCTTCAACCGGCGACGCGATCAATCCTTGACGGCTTCCACTTCGATGCTGATTTTCACTTCGTCGCCCACTGCGGGGACGTAGGCGCTCAGGCCAAAATCGCTGCGCTTGATCGTGGCCGTCGCGTTGGCGCCGCACATCGGCTTCTTGTTCATCGGATGCGGGCCGCAGTTGAAGGCGGTCACCGCGAGGCTCACCGGCTTGGTCACGCCCAGCAGGGTCAGTTCGCCGTCGGCACCGGACAGTTTGTCCCCGTTGAATTTCAGCTTGGTCGCCTTGTAGGTCAGCGTGGGGAACTTGCCGACATTGAAAAATTCCTCGCTCTTCAAGTGGGTGTCGCGCTTGGCATGGCCGGTATCGATCGAGGTGGCATCGATCGTGATGTCGATGCTGCCGCTCTTGGCGGCGGAGTCGAGCACGATCTTGCCGCTGGTCGCGCCGAAGCGGCCGTGCATCGTCGAAAATCCGAGGTGGTTGATCTCGAAATTCGGATAGGTATGGTCGCGGTCCACGGAATAGGAATCGGCGGCGGTTGCCGGCAGCGCGAACGCCGCGGCGATCAGGAATGCTGCGAGTTGGGTCTTCAAATTCATCTCCTCTGCTGATTGAACGATGTTGCGGGTTAAGTGCGTGCCTGATCGCCGGCACGCGATGGCGTGTGTTGTGGATTACTTGTTGCCCGTGGTAACGATCCTGAATTTCACCTGCACCTCGTCGGCCACGGTATCGGTGTCCGACCAGGCGCCTTCCCCGATCTTGAACTGCAGCCGCTTGAGGACGAAGCCGCCCTCGAAGGTGACCACATCGCCGGCGCGCTTGACGGTAAACGGAGCGGCGATATCCTGGCTGATACCTTTGATGGAAAGCTTGCCGCGCGCCTCGAACTTGTCGGGCCCGGTCTGCGTGACCGAGTTGGAAGCGTATTTCGCGGCGGGAAAAGCGCTGGAGTTGAACCAGGCCTTCTTGCCGACTTCGGCATCGGCGTCAGCGCTTCCGGTATCGATGCTCCCGAGGTCGACCTCGATTTCGGCTTTCGAGGCGGCGGGCTTCTTCGCGTCGAAGGCGATCTGCGCGGTGAATTTTTTGAACCGGCCCTGCACCGGAACATTCATTTGTTTCGAGACGAAAGTGATTTCGCTTTTGGCGTAGTCGACATTGGCGGCGGATGCAGGCATGCCAATTGACATCAGGAGGAAGAATGCGAAGACGGCATGAAATCTCATTTGAGGGCGCTCCGTTGTTTGAGGAAGGGCAGCATGCGCCGCAGCACGTCGTCGCGGTCCACCAGGTGGTGTTTCAGCGCTGCCGCGATATGGAGTACTACGACCAGCACCATCAGCCAGTTGAGGGCTTCGTGCAGTTGCTTCAACTGGTCCGCCATCTCCTTGTTCTTGGCGAGCAGGTCGGGGATCGGAATCATGCCGAGGTAGACGACCTGGAAGCCGGAAGCGGAACTCATCAGCCAGCCCGATATGGGAATGGCCAGCGTCAGTGCATAGAGAAAAAAGTGGGCGATGCCGGCGGCGCTGTGCTGCCAGGCCGGCATCGATGCCGGCGGCGGTGGCGGCCGATGCGCAAGACGCCACGCCAGCCGTGCCAGCACCAGCAGGAAAATCGTCACGCCGATCCACTTGTGATAGGAGTACAGCTTCAGCTTGGCAGGCGACAGCTGCAGGTTCGTCATGTACTGGGCGAGCAGGAATGTTACGAGGATCGCCGCTGCGATCAGCCAGTGCAGCGTAATCGCAACGCCGGTGTAACGTTGCGGGGAGGGGTTCATTTCAGGCGGCCTTGCGTTCCACGTTCGCTAGCCGCAACGCGTCGCGCAGTTTACGCAGCAATTCCGTCGCCTGATCCAGTTCGCGCGGGGACAGCGTGGTGAACGCGGGCTTGAGGTGACCGATGTGTTCCGGGAACACACGCTCGAAGGTACGGACTCCGTGAGGGGTGAGCAATACGAATACCTGCCTGCGGTCGGCGTCGGTAGCGGTACGCCGGATCAGGCCGCGGGCTTCCATGCGATCGAGCACGCCGGTCAGCGTGCCTTTGGTGATCAGCGTCTTGTCGCCTAGCTCCTTGCAGGTCATGCCCGGCGTGTTGCCGAGAGTGGCGACGATATCGAATTGCGCGCACGTAAGGCCAAGCTTGCGCACGTGCGCGTTCGAATAGGCTTCGAAGGCCTGGTAGCACTCGACCAACGACCGCAAAGTTCTAATGAACTGCTCTTTAGGCATAAAGCCGCTATCCGGGAACTTAGTTCTAGTTCGAACCATTTTTGCCGCTGGCCGGGCCGAATGTCAATGATTGATTGAAGCCAGCGCGCTTGACGCCCGTTCCCTGCTGCCTGCAAACTCGCCGCCCTTACACTAGCTTGGATAATTCATGAAGACGCCCCAGTCTGCGGACAACCGCCGGCGTGCCGTATCTGTAGGCAAACTCTTGCGCGGTACAGTGTGTCGGGTTGGGTTACTCGGGTGCTGGCGGCCGATTTCCGGCCATTTGCGGCATGCCTGCCTTGCCGATAGAGTAATCTATCGGCCGCGCCAGTCGAGCCGCAACTGGCTCGGAACTCGACTCGCCATCATCCCGAGTCCCTCATGAATTATCCAGGCTAGCCGGAGTTGCAACGTGTTCGGAGCGCTCATCATTGGCGATGAAATTCTGTCGGGCAAACGGCAGGACAAGCATTTTCCCAAGATCGTCGAGCTGCTGAAGGCACGCGGCCTCGGCCTGTCGTGGAGCATGAACCTGCCGGACGATCCGGAGATCATCACGCAGGTGCTGACCAGCACGCTGGCGCGCGGGGACATCGTATTCAGTTTCGGCGGAATCGGTGCTACGCCCGACGATCACACGCGCCAATGCGCGGCGAAGGCGGCGGGTGTCGAGTTGCAGTTGCACCCGGATGCGAAGCGCGAGATCGAGGCGCGCTTCGGCGCCGAGGCCTACCCCAAGCGCATCCAGATGGGCGTGTTTCCCGCCGGCAGCCGCATCATCCCCAATCCGTACAACCGTGTGCCGGGCTTCAGCTATGCAAGCCATCATTTTCTGCCCGGCTTTCCGGAGATGGCGTGGCCGATGATGGAATGGGTGCTCGACACCGAATACCCGCACCTGCACAGTGCGCAACCGCCGGTGGACATGGCGATCATCGTCAAGGACGCCGGCGAGAGCCAGCTCATCGATCTGATGAACGACTGCATTGCCCGTTATCCCGCGCTGAAATTATTCAGCCTGCCCAG
>WNFL01353319.1_pt1 | contig 25652 bp, 22 predicted proteins | sample 5400361 | NCBI WGS metagenome assembly WNFL01 (sample SAMN13153351, study PRJNA577476) | soil metagenome | isolation source: 40 cm soil on Douglas fir-dominated hillslope | place: USA:California | collected 2013-09-17
TCGGCAATGGCCTTGATTACGCAGAATTCCGGCCAGGTCTTCAACTCGAACCTGAAGATCGTCAGCGGTTTCTTGATCTTCGGATCCATCATTTCCATCGGAACGCCGATCTGCTCCGCCAGTCCGCGGAAACGCACATGGTGATGGTACTCCTCCATCGCGACGCGGCAAGTCAGCCATTTCGCGTAAGGCGAAGGCGCCAGCGCGATAGCGGGTTCGTCGAACACCTGGGCGCCGTACAACTCGTTCACCGCATGGCTGATGACGATCTTCCTGACAGCGGTCTGGTATTCCTCGGGCTGCTGCGCGAGTTCGGCCACGGTTTTCACGGCAAGGGTGGCGGTAGCAGTCATGGACGTGTCTTTCAGACGATGGGTTCGGTATTGAAAAATTCGAGATCGGTGGCGAGGTTGGTCAGTCCGGCAGCCAGTTCGCCGTTGATGGCCTGCGCAAGCTCTGACTCATCCCACGCGGCACCGGCCGACATGAGCGTGCGCGCAATCGGCCGCGGCTGGGAAAACAACAGCAGCTCGCGCCCGCGCACGCCGAAAAGCTGTCCGGTCAGGTCATGAGCATTGGAGCTTAAAAAGGTCGCGAGCCTGGCGACGTAGTGTGCGGGGATCCGCAGAGCGCGCTGTTTGTATGCGGCCTGGGCGTCGTTCGCCGGCTGGATCGATTCCGTCACCCGGGTCGCGGCAAACGGGGCAATGGCGTTGCAGGTAACTTTCGAGCGGGACATGTCCATCGCGACGACGCGCGTCAGGCCGACCAGTCCGGCCTTGGCCGAGGCATAAGCCGCCTGCCCGAAGTTGCCGAACAGCCCTGCGCTCGACACGATATTGACGATGCGCCCGGGAGCGCGGCCGTTCTTCTGCTGCTCGCGCATCAGCGGCGTAGCGGCCGCCAGCAGCGTGAAGGGCGCGGTCAGATTGGTCGCGATGACCTTTTCCCAGTTTTCGCGGCTCGCCTTGAAAATGAACGAGTCCCTGAGAATCGCGGCATTATTGATCACGATATCGATCGCACCATAAGCCTTCACGGCGGATGCGAAAGGTCCTCGCCAAATGCCGTGGCATTGGCGCCGAGCTTCGCGGCGATCGATTGTGCAACCGACGGGTCCGGATCGGCACCGCCGATCGATACGCCGCTGTCGGCAATCAGGATCGAAGCGCCTCGGCGGTGCAGTTCCTCGACGATTGCCAGTCCGATCCCGCGCGCGCCTCCGGTTACGATCGCGACCCTGCCCGACAATGTCTGTGCGGCGCTCATCGCATCGCCGCGACTTGCTTCGGTGCAGCGGCAGCCGGGAAAAAAGCATCGGCATGGATATCGCGCGACTCGACGCCGCGATCGCGCACCAGCGCGGTCGCCGCATCGACCATCGGGGGCGGCCCGGCGAAATAGGCCTTGAAACCCGCCAGCGCGGGAAAATCCGCCGCGACAGCCTCGGTGACCAACCCGTGCCTTCTCGGCATCAATGTCGCCCCGGCTTCCCCGCCGGGCTCGGATAGTACGATATGCGCCGTGAACGAAGGGAACCGGCCCTGCAACTCGGCCAGTTCCGCTTCGAAGTAAACGTCGCGCTCGGCGCGCACCCCGAAATACAGATGCACCGGTTGGCCAAAGCCGCCCTCCAGGGCGGTTTCGACGATCGACTTGATCGGAGCGAGTCCGCTGCCGCCGGCGATGCACAACATCGAACCGGCATGTTGCGCACGCAGGTAAGACGTGCCGAGCGGACCGGACACCTTGACGAAGTCGCCGGACTTGAGAGACAGCGCCATGCGACGGCTCACCGAGTTTGCCGCAGGCATGATGCGGATGTGGAATTCGAGCTGTTTCTCGTCCGGACGATTGGCCATGGAATAGTCGCGCATCACGCCGGGCGCGACCGGGAATTCGAGACTGGCGAACTGTCCCGCGGAAAACGTGAACGGCCCGCCGGCGACGACGTCCATCCTGAGCCTGAGTATGTCGTGCGTGAGCCGGGTCACGTCGGCCACTTTGCAGCGCATTACGCGCGAGGGATGCACGACGAAGTCCTCTGCGTCGAGCCGGCGCACGACCACATCGCTCCAGACCTGAGAGCGGCACGCGAGCACGATGCCACGGCTGCGTTCCCCGGCGGACAAGGCGTGTTCGGAGTATTCGAGTTCCACGATGTCGCCCGACACCAGTTCGCACCTGCAGGTGCCACAGTTGCCGGCCTGGCAACTGTAGGCAAAGCCGACGCCGTGCGCGAGCAAGGCATCGAGCACCGTCTGGCCTTCCTCGGCGGGAGCGGACTGGTTCAGGTCTGCGACGGTGACGGTTACACTCATGGTTTGAACGGCTGGCACAGGCATGGCCGATGGACTACTATCGATGACAAGTATGGAAAGTAAACTGTTGGATGTCAAACAATCGGGCGTTGCCGCGGACGGCCGCAGGGCGCGGGCCCGCAAGGCGCCGGGGCTGGGCGTATTGCCCGGACTGATCGGCTATCAGCTGCGGCTTGCGCAGCGCGCGATCTTCGCCGATTTCGCGGACACCGTCGGCGAAAGCGGCATCTCTCCCGGGCTGTTCGGCGTCCTCGTGGTCATCGGGGAGAATCCCGGACTGACCCAGCAGGCTCTGGCCAATGCGGCGCACCTGGACCGCTCCACCGTCGTTACCGTGATCGACAAGCTCGAAGACCGCGGGCTGGTGGAACGCCGTGCGGCCGACCGGCGCAGCAACGGCCTGTTCCTGGCGGACAAAGGCGCCGTGCTGCTGCGCGGGTTGAAACGCAAAGTGGCCCAGCATGAGCGCCGGGTCGTGCAGAACCTTTCTGCACGCGAGCGTGCCCAACTGGTTGCACTGCTCCAGCGCATCCTTCCGGAACGGCGCTGACCCGGAGACCGACTTGGCTCGCAAACCCGCAAACCGCAAGAAGCTGTTCCGCTCCCGCCGCAAGACACCCGGCCTGCCCCCCGGTTCGCTGGTGTACACCGGCGATGGCAAATCGCTGACCCCCCGCGTCACCATGCTCGACTACGACGAGCACAGGGTTGTCGAGAAGGAACTCGTTCGGGTGGACGACTGCATCCCGTTCAAGGATGCCCAGACGGTCACCTGGATCAATGTCGACAGCGCCACCCAACCCGGACTGCTGGAGAACTTCGGCCGGGTCATGGGTTTCCATGCGCTGATGCTGGAAGACATCCTCAACACCGACCAGCGGCCCAAGTTCGAGGACTACGGCAACTACATTTACATCGTCGTGAAGATGCTCGACTACGACGTGAAGAAGGGCGAGATCGAGATCGAACAGTTGTCGCTCATCCTCGGACCGAACTACGTGATTACGTTCCAGGAGCGCGCGGGGGATTTTTTCGATCCGCTGCGCGAACGCATACGCAAATCCCTTGGGCGCATACGCAAGCTGGGCACCGACTATCTCGCCTACGCGATACTCGACATCATCGTGGACCACTATTTCGTGGTGCTGGAAAAGCTGGGCGATAAAATCGAGCAACTCGAGGACATCGTGATCACCAATCCCGGGCAGGACACGGTGCGCGCCGTCCACGCTATCAAGCGCGAGATGATTTTCGTGCGCAAGTCAGTGTGGCCGCTACGCGAAGTGGTAACCAACCTGCAGCGTTCGGAGTCACCGCTCGTGCGCGAATCGAACGCGGCCTACTTCCGCGACCTGCACGATCACATCATGCAGGTCACCGACAGCGTGGACACGTTCCGGGACCTCTTGAACGGGATGCTCGATTCCTATTACTCGACCATCACCACGCGGACCAACAGCGTGGTAAAGGTCCTGACACTTTTTTCCGCGATTTTCATGCCGCTGATGTTCATAACCGGCATTTTCGGCATGAACTTCCGGAATTTTCCCGAACTGGAGTGGCACTACGGCTTCCAGGGTTCGCTGATCCTGATGGTGGTGGTCACGATCATCATGGTCGCCATTTTCAAATGGAAGAAATGGCTCTAGGGAAGCTCTGATCAAGTCTTGCGACGCGCGTTGCGTCAGGTGCGGATGGATGGGAAGCGCCGCGACGAAGCCAAGGTGGGTACCTTAGCCAGGAGCGCAACAATGCAGACGCCGCACCTGACACAACCCGATAATCGCTCGTCTGTTTAGAAGGGACCGGGGTGATTTGGGCCGATGGCTGCTTGGGCTCCTCCTTGTGTAGACCGGCTACACGGCGTCCTCGCCCTCTTGCCCCAGGCCCAAATCACCCCGGTCGCGCACGTAAGACTTGTTCAGAGCTTCCCTGGGGCAGTAAACCGGGAGAAAGTCTGGCTGCCGGGCTTCGTCCCCGGTTTTTTGTCGCCGTTTCGAGGGATGCCGGTTCCGGATCTTCCCAATCACTCCGTATCGGAGACCCGTCCGCGCCCGCGTTTCAACGTCGAACGCGTTCGTTTTCCCGCAATGCGGCGTTCCTTCGACGCCCGCGTCGGACGCGTCGCGACGCGCTTCTTCGGCTTTTCCGCCGCAGCACGCAATAATTCCGTCAGCCGTCCCAGCGCATCGCGCCGATTCGCTTCCTGCGTGCGAAAACGCCCGGCATCGATTACCAGGATGTCCTGGAGGCTGACCCGCCGGCCGCCGAGCCGGCGCAGCCGCGCCTTGACGTCCTCGGGAAGCGATGGGCTCGCACCGATGTCGAAGCGCAGTTCCACCGCGGTGGAAACCTTGTTGACGTTCTGCCCGCCCGGTCCTGAAGCACGGACATGCCGGAACTCCAATTCTGCTTCGGGTATTGGGAAATGACGCAATACAGCGCTCCTTCATGGTGCGGTCTTGCCTGCCGCGACGCTGGCATTCTGCCATCGCCGGCGAACGCCGTATTATGCGGCGCCGCAGCACACGGAGATGCCCGACTGGCAAGGATTTGGAGACCTCAGGAAATTTTCCCGGCGTGCTTGCAATCGAAAATAATGAGGGCTACATTTGCCGTGGGCTCCCCTATTGAATGGCGCTTGAACAAGCACTCAACAAGCAGGCGGCATCAACGGGTCAATCAGTTCTCCACAAAGTTGCGCCCAATCCAATTAAATAATTACGGGAGAGAGTTATGAAACGATGGACTTTTACAGGGGTCGCAAAGACCCTGTCCGCGGCGGCTTTCGTCGGGTTCGCTTCCCAGGCAATGGCAGCAGATGTCACCTGGGATCGCCTGCTGAATGCCGACAAGGACGCGAACAACTGGCTGATGTATCACCAGTCGTTCAAGGGCTGGCACTACAGCGGCCTGGATCAAATCAACGCCGACAACGTCAAGAACCTGCATGTGGCCTGGCTGCACACGCCGTCCGCCAGCAAGCGCGGCATCCAATCCTTCCCGCTCGTCGCTGATGGTGTGTTGTACTACACCAGCGCATCCGGTCAGGTTTGGGCGCTGGACGGTGCCAGCGGTGCGGTGATCTGGCGCTATCAGGCCAAGATCGACACCGAGCGTGCCGAAGGCACTTTCTACAATCCGTACAACCGCGGCCTGGCCATCGGCTACGGCAAGGTCTACATCGGCACCGTCGACGGCCGCATGATCGCCCTCGATGCGAAGACCGGCAAAGTGGCCTGGGACAACACCATCCTCAGCGTCGAAAAAGGCAACAAGGGCTTCACCGGCGCTCCCGTGATCGTGAAGGACAAGGTCATCATCGGTTCGAACGGCGGCGAGCTGTCCGGCTGCTGCGGTCCGATCTTCGCAGTCAATGCGCAGACCGGCGAAGTGGCATGGCAGTTCGACACCATCGGTGGCGACGAGCGTTCCCGGTGGAAAATCGGCGGCGGCGGCGGCTGGATGACGGGTTCCTATGACGCCAAGACCAACACCGTGTGGTGGGGTACCGCCAATCCGGCGCCCGACTACGACTGGGCCGGCGAAAACTGGAAGACCGACGGTCCGCGTCCGGGCGACAACCTCTACAGCTCCTCCGTGGTCGTTCTGGATGCCGACTCCGGCGAGTTGAAGTCGTACTTTTCCGAAATGCCGCACGACGCGTGGGATTTCGACGCGGCGCCTGGCGAGTTCATGTCCCTCGAGAAGGGCGGCAAGCGTTACATGCTGCACCCGAACAAGGGCGGGATCATTTTCGTTTACAACGCCGATCAGGTTGGCGGTGGCAATCAGCTAAAGGTGGAAAATGCCTACATGCTGGGTGAGACCTACAACTACATCAAGGGCGTCGATCCGAAGACCGGCCAACTCATCGGCCGTCGCGAACTGCCGGAAGGCAAGCACACCAACGTGTGCCCCGCCATCGACGGCGCGATCAGCTGGAACACGGGTTCTTTCAACCCGGGCACCGGCCTGTTCTACAAGATCGGTCAGGAATGGTGCTTCGACATCGAAGTCGTGAAGGCTGACAAGCCGGCCGACTTCTCGGGTCAGGCCTATTTCGGCGCTTCGTGGACCGCAACGCATCCGCAAGGCAAGAAGGCATACGGCCATGTAACCGGCCGCGATCCGTTGTCCGGCAAGATCAAGTGGCGTACCGAGTTCAAGTACCCGCCGCTGGCCTCGCTGATGTCGACCAAGGGCAACCTCGTGTTCGTGCCCGGCGCCGACGGCAACTTCCATGCGCTCGATGCCCGCACGGGCAAGGAGCTCTGGAAGCACAACAACGGTATCGGCCACCACGGCGGCGTGATCTCCTACATGGCAGGCGGCAAGCAGTATGTCGCGGTCGTGTCCGGTTGGGGCAGCCACGTGTCGGGTAACTATGGCCCGCTGTTCGGCCATCCGTTCACCGAAATGCCGACCGATGCCGGTCAGCTGATCGTGTTCAGCCTGTAATCGAACTGCTGAAGTCAAAGCGTTGTGCGGGCGGGGGAGCGATCCCTCGCCCGTTTTATTACCCGAACTCACCGCCTTCGCGGAGTAAAAAATGAGAGCTTCACGCAGTACGCATGCCGTCCTCGCCGTTGCGCTGATCGCCGGCCTGTTTTCCATGCCCGGCTTTGCCCAGGACCCTACCGATGAGGCCGCTGCCAAGGTCAACGAAAAATTCGGTGGCAACATCAAGAAACTTTTTGCCACCAAATGCAGCTGGTGCCACCAGGGTTACGGCATGAAACAGGCCGACGGCCCCAAACTCGCCGGAACGAGCAAGTCGCTCGCGGGGGTCATGGCGCAGATCATGAATGGCAAGACGCCGATGCCAGGCTTCAAGAACCAGCTCAAGTTCGAGGAAGTCCAGGCGCTTGCCGAGTACATCAAGGCGCTCCCGGAGAATTAGCACTCGATCGAATCCAGCAACGAAAAGGACGGCCGCAGCCGCCCTTTTCGTTGTCCGGCAGACCATTCAGTCAGCGCGCTGAAGTTCCATCCTCGCGCCGAATCCGGCGTGCTTGCCGTTGCCGCGCAGCTGCTTGCCGCCTTCGCCCAGTTGCAGACTCATGACCAGCGCCGCGCCACTGGCGCCGGTGGCACTGAAGGTAAACAACTTGCCGTCGAACGACTGCTTGGCCAGTGGAATCGGTTGCGATCCGAACTCGTCCAGATTCGTCAGGGCGATTTTCCCGGTTCCGTCTTCAGCAATTTCCATTGTCACCAATCCGCTGCTCATGCCGATATACCATGGCCCCTTCCACGATCCATGCAACGCGCCGGCATCGGCAACGGCCGCGCCAGCGAAGAACGTCGCCACCGTCATTGCGGCAAGCCATAGTGCTTTCATCCTGTCCTCCGGCAGTTGGATCCGGCCGGGCGCCGGACCATGCGCAATTCTAACTGCAGGCCGGGCCCTCCATACAGAGGCACCAGAGACATGACTGGTCCGCCTTAATATAATGACCCCTCAACCGCGCAGACAACCCATCGATGAACTATTGCAGCGCCTGCGGCGCACGCGTCGAACACCGCGTGCCGCCCGGCGACACCCTTCCCCGCTACGTTTGCACCAATTGCGGGACCATCCACTACGAAAACCCGAAAATGGTTGTGGGCTGCATTCCCGAATGGGAAAACCGCATTCTGTTGTGCCGCCGCGCCATCGAACCCCGCCACGGCTTGTGGACCGTGCCTGCGGGCTTCATGGAAAACGCGGAAACCACCGCCGAAGGCGCCATGCGCGAGACGCTCGAGGAGGCCAACGCGAGGGTCGAGCTCCTGGGACTGTACGCACTGTTCAACATTCCGCACATCAACCAGGTGTACATGCTGTTTCGCGCCCGGCTTCTCGATCTCGATTTCAGCGCGGGCGCGGAGACGCTGGAAACAAAGCTGTTCGATGAAGACCAGATCCCCTGGAATGAAATCGCTTTCGTCACGGTCCGGCGCACGCTGAAGCATTACTTCGACGACCGCCGCGCCGGCGAATTCCGCTTCCACATGGGCACCGTAGAGCCCATGCCCAAGCCTGCTACGACCTAGACCAGCCGGCCCGCGGCCGGCTGAGATTTAGGGAGCGCGGAGTGCATCGACGATGTTCAGGCGGGAGGCGCGCACTGCAGGCAGGAAGCCGCCGAGCAGTCCCATGAACAAGGCAAAGCCAATCGACTTGGCGACGATCGTGGGATTGAGCGTGAACGAGAACGCGAGTTCGGCGAAGGATTGCCAGTTCATCGTCGAGATCGTCAGGAACTGCATGAAGGAGGCGAGTATCAATCCGATGCTGCCGCCCACCAGCCCGAGCAGCAACGCTTCCAGGAGAAATACCGCGAGGATGCCGCTGCTGCGGAAGCCGAGCGCGCGCAAGGTGCCGATCTCCGCCGTCCGGCTTGCCACGGACGCATACATGGTGATCATCGCGCCGATGGTCGCGCCGATCGAGAAAATGACCGACAGCGTCATTCCCAGATAACCGATGAAATTCGCCAGCACCTCGGATTGCTCCGCGTAAAACACCGATTCGCGTTTGGCTTCCACTGTCAGCCTCGGATCGGATTCGAGGCGCTGCTTCAGGCCGTCGAAGCGTCCTGGATCGTTCAATTTCAGGATCAGCGAAGAAAACACCGGCCGGCGGAAAGCCTGCATGAGCTGCTCCACATCCCCCCATATTTCCGAATCGAAACCGCTCTTGTTCGCGTCGAAGGTGCCGACCACGGTCCAATCGCGCATGCCGAAGCGCAGTTGCTCGCCGACACCCGCGCCGCGAAAACGCTCCGCAATGCTGCGGCCCGCGATGATCTCCGAAGAACCCGGCTGGAACATGCGGCCCTGCACGATGCGCACCTGGGGACGCAATTCCCGGCCCTGCGCACCGAGGCCGCGAATGATCACGTTGGACGGTTTGGCGGAATCGCGTTTCTGCAGCGTGATCAGCACGACCATTTCCTTCGACACGCGCACCCGGCCGTCCGGTCCGTATGCAATCTCCGGCTGGCTTTCCACGACTCCGGCCTGCGCACGGTCGATGCCGCTTTGCACTTCCGTTCCCGACGAACGCCGCGTGACCACGACGTTGTCCGGGGATCCGGTGTCGACCAGCGTTTTCTTCAAGCCCTCCTGAAGCATGAGCACGGTGGCGAACACGAACACCACCAGCGCCATGCCTGCGGCAGTGAGCGCGGTCGTCATCTTGCGCGCACTCAGGTTCTTCGCTGTGTACGAAAACGGGATCACCATGATCTAGATCGAGCCACAGAGGTCACAGAGAAGGGCAAACTCGACAACATACCGAATAAACGCGGAAGGACATTTGCGTATTTTTTCCTCTGTGATCTGAAAGGGTACTCCAACGTGCCAGGCACGTAGGGTATCTGTGTCCTCTGTGGCCAATTCATCCGATGTTACGAAGCCCATCGACGATGTGCAATCGGGCCGCGCGCACGCTTGGAAACAGTGCCGCGACCGTGCCGACCAGAAGCGCGGCCGCCAACTGCATGTATACGGTTTGGCGTGAGACGCCGAAGACGGGGAACAGCGTTCCCAGCTTGGCGGCAAACCAGTTCGCGACCGGATACGTGGCCACGATGCCTGCGGCGGCGCCCGCCAGGGCGATTGCCATGGATTCGCCGAAGATCAGCGCCATCAGACGCGCCGGTCCGAAACCGAGCGCCTTCATGGTTGCGTACTCCGCGAGGCGCTCGCGCGCCGTCATTGCCATGGTGTTCGCCATGACCGCCATGATGATGAATATCACGAGGAAGGAAACGATCTGGATGGCCACCACGATGGCCTCGGTCATGGCGACGAACCCCAGCTGGAATGCCTTCTCGGTTTCCGTCAGCGTTTCGGCAAGCGAATTTCTGAACTTCAGATCGATGGCCGCACTGACCGGTGCCGCGCTGCTCGGTTGATCGATGCCCACGATATAAACGCCGACCGTGTTGGCGCGGCGCGGCACCGTCTTCTTCAGGGTTTCGTTCAGGTAGTCCCAATGGAAGAAGAACTGTGACGTATCGGTCTTGGCATCGGCGCCGTCGTAAATGGCCCTGACAACAAATTCCCAGGTTCCGGGAAAGATGGTTCCCCGCAGCGGCACCAGGTCACCCACCTGGAAACCATACTGCGATGCAAGCTTGCGGCCGACCACGCAGCCTTTGCGATCGAGCAGGAAAGCCTTCATGTTCTCGGGCGCTATCTGGTATTCCGGATAAAGCGCAAAGTAAGTGGCGGCATCCACGGCAAACTGCGGGAAGAAATTCCTTTCCGATACGTAGATGCCGCCGAACCAGTTGGCATGGCTGATATGGCTCACTCCGTCGACCTGCCGGATGCGCTCGCTGTACGTGATCGGCAAGGGGAACACGAGGGAAATGGCATTGCGCGTGACCAGCCGCGTGGTGGAAGCGTTCTCGGCTCCGGCAAACCATGCCTCCACCACCGTGCGCAACAGCCCGAACGCGACAATCGCGACGAACAGACCGAACACGGTCAGCCCGGTGCGCAGCTTGTGGCGCAGGGCATTGCGCAGGATCAGTTTCAGGAAGTACATGGAATCATCCCGGGGCTGGAATGCACGGACCGATTGTAGTGGCGGGAGATCAGGCGACGGCGGGCGCTGCGGCCTCGACCAGCTCGCCTTTGTCCAGGTGCTTGACGATGCGGGCCCGTTGCGCTGCGCGCTGATCGTGAGTCACCATCACGATGGTTTTTCCCATCTCGCGGTTCAACCGGTCCAGCATCCCGAGAATATCCCCGGCGGACACCCGGTCCAGGTCGCCGGTCGGCTCATCGGCGACGATGAGCACCGGATCGGTAATGATGGCCCGCGCGATGGCCACGCGTTGCTGCTGCCCACCGGAAAGTTCGGAAGGATAATGCGCGGCGCGGTCCGCGAGGCTGACCATGTCCAGCGCAAGCTGCACACGCTCGCGCCGGTCGCGGCGGCCCAGCCCGGTGAGCAACAGCGGCAACTCGACGTTCTCGAATGCGGTCAGCACCGGCATCAGGTTATAAAACTGGAAAATGAAGCCGATGTTCGCCGCGCGCCAGTCGGCAAGTCCGGACTCGGAAAGCCGGGAAATGTCTTCCGCGCCGATGCGCAGTTCGCCGCTGTCGGGCTTGTCGATTCCGGCCATGAGATTGAGCAGCGTGCTTTTCCCCGATCCGGACGGACCCATCAGCGCCAGGAATTCGCCCTCCGCGATATCGAAGCTCAGGTCGTGAAGTACCGGGACTACCTGACCTCCCCGCCGATAGGATTTGAACAGATGGCGTATCTCGACGATCGGCGCGCCGGTCATCTACTTGGCCGCGGACTTGACTGCAGCGCCATCGTGCAATTTTTCGAGCGGTCTCAGCACTACCTTGTCGCCGGGTTGCGGACCACGCCGGACCTCGACCAGATCGCCGATTTTCGCGCCGGTCTCGATCGGCACTTCGGCAAGCTTGCCCTCTTTCACCACGAAGACGACGTCGCGGCCGCCCCGGTTTGCAATCGCGGCCGGATTCACGGCCGGGCGCGCCGTACGCTCGGTGTCACCAACTTCCCTCGTCAAAAACGCGGCCTTCGCGCTCATTTCCGGCAATACGCGTTCATCCGGATCGAGAAAGCGGATCTTGGTCATCACCGTCGCCTTGGAACGATCCACCGTGGGGACGGTGCGGCTGACCTCGCCGCGAAAGCGTTTGTCCGGCAGCGCATCCAACTGGATCTCCACGGGCTGACCGACGTGCACCTTGGAAAGGCTGGACTCGGAGACGTCGGATTCGACTTCCAGTGTCGTCATGTCGGCCATGGTAACGACCGCACCTTTGCTGTCGAGCGCGGAAGAAAATGGCGTGACGATGTCGCCGACATTCGCTGCTTTCGTCAATACGACGCCGTCGAAAGGCGCGCGGATGAGCGTTTGTTCGACCTCGACCTGCGCGCCGCGCAAGCTGGCTACCGCAGCGGCGATCCCGGCTTGCAGGCTGGCAATCTGGGCCGTGGATTTGTTATACCGCGCCACGGCAATGTCGTGCGACGCCTGCGAGACGAAACCCTCCGCCAGCAGGCCCTGCGAGCGCTTCAATGCGGTTTCGGCATCTTTCTGTTCCGCCTGTCCCTGTTCAAGGTTCGCTCGCGCGACCTGCACATTGGCCGCCGCCTGCTCGCGCTTCGCCTTCACATCCATGTCTTCCAGGCGCGCAATGACGTCGTCTTTGCTTACGCGGCTGCCTTCCTGTACCGCCAGCCATACCAGACGGCCGGTCGCCTTCGATGCGACCGCCGCCTTGCGTTGTGCCACGACATAACCGGTCGCGTTCAGAACGGTGAAGCTTTGCGACGGATAGGCCATCGTCACGCTGACCGTTTCCACTTCGGAGGGCGCACCGGCAAGGCGAAAGTAAACAACCAGGGCAGCCAAAAGCGCAACGACCACCAAAGTTGCCGGCACCAGCCGCCGGCGCCAGCGGCCACCCGCATGCGCCTGCGTGTATCCGGTTTTCGTACGGTCTATCTTCAGTCTCGACAGGTCCGGCGTATCCAAGCGTAATCACCAGTTTGATGTCGTCATTATGGAGGAAGGCCCCGGCGTTGGACCGGGCGAAATCCGGTAAGTGCGCACAAACAGGCGCCGGGATCGGTCAACGCGAATGCGCGCGCCTGCGTCGGGACGATGATTGTTCACGGCATCAGACCCGCGACATCGCCGCCTATTTTTTGCGTAGTAACGACGCCTGGCAGGCGGCGCTCGAAAAATGCGTAAACCCATGTCTTATCTATATTTTAATTGATCGCGCGAAGCCGGAAAATTGCAAAGGTGCTACTATCCGGAATTCATGGATCCGCCGCGATTTGGACGTGAATGGCCTCCGGTTTATAGTGCAGTCCGACATCGCTGAAAATCATGCCTGCCAATACACCAGCACCGCCAACAGCGGACACGAGAAAGCCGACTCCACCGCCGAGCTCGCCGCCTGCCGGTCCGGTAAAAACGCAGAAACAGCCCGACAAGAAGCTCACGCTCGAATATCTTCTGACCGGTCTGGTCGCTGACAACCTGGTTCCGCAGGACGCCGTCGACAAATTGATCGCGCTGCGCCGCAATCTGCGCAGCGGCGACATTCATCCGCTGATGATTCTCGCGGACCAGAAATGGAAGGATCCGCGCAATCCCAAGAAGCTGCTGACCCTTGAAGTCCTGACCGAGTGGATGGCCGGCAAGGTAGGCCTTCCCTACCTGCACATCGATCCCTTCAAGATCGACTTTGCCGCCGTCACCAAGGTCGTGTCGAACGCTTATGCCGAGCGCTTCAAGATTCTGCCGGTCAGCGTCAACTCCACTGAAGTGGTGATCGCCACTTGCGAACCTTATGTTCACGAGTGGGAAGCCGAACTCGCGCGCATCATGCGACTGGAAATCAGGCGGGTCATCGCCAACCCCCAGGACATCAACGGCTACCTGGTGGAGTTCTACAACCTCGCGCGCTCGGTCAAGAGCGCCAGCGACCTGCACGGCGCGGCACTTTCCGACATCACCAACTTCGAGCAGTTGGTCCAGCTCGGCAGCAGCGGAAAACTCGATGCCAACGACCAGCATGTCGTGCGTCTGGTGGACTGGCTGCTGCAGTATGCCTTCGACGAAGGCGCCAGCGACATTCACGTCGAGCCGCGGCGGGATGTGGCCAACGTACGCTTCCGCATCGACGGCGTGCTGCATCAGGTCTACCAGATCCCGACGCCGGTGGTTGCCGCCATGACAAGCCGCATCAAGATTCTCGGGCGCATGGACGTGGTCGAAAAACGGCGCCCGCAGGATGGCCGCATCAAGACCCGCACCTCCGAAGGCGAGGAAATCGAACTGCGCCTGTCCACCATGCCGACCGCGTTCGGCGAAAAACTGGTGATGCGGATTTTCAATCCGGACGTCATCGTCAAGGGCTACAAGGACCTGGGCTTCTCCGACGAGGACCGGGACCGCTGGCAAAAAGCCGTGACGAATCCGCACGGCATCGTTCTGGTGACCGGACCGACCGGCTCCGGCAAGACGACCACGCTGTACTCGACGCTGAAACTGCTGGCCCAGCCCGACGTCAATGTCTGCACCATCGAAGACCCGATCGAAATGGTCGAGCCCGCGTTCAACCAGATGCAGGTGCAAAGCGGCATCGGGCTGGATTTTGCGTCCGGCATCCGCACCCTGATGCGGCAGGATCCGGACATCGTGATGGTTGGCGAAATCCGCGACCTGGAAACCGCCGACATGGCCATACAAGCGGCGTTGACCGGACACCTGGTGCTGTCCACCCTGCACACCAACGATTCCTCGTCCGCCGTTACACGCTTGCTCGATCTCGGTGTGCCGCCGTATCTGATCCATTCGACGATTCTCGGTGTCATGGCGCAACGCCTGGTGCGCACGCTCTGCCCGCTTTGCCGCGAAGCCACCGATATCGATGCGGAAACCTGGAGCATGCTGATCGCACCCTGGCAGGCGGAGAAACCGCAGCAGATGTACCTGGCGAAAGGCTGCCTCGAATGCCGGATGACCGGGTATGCCGGCCGGATCGGCATCTACGAGATTCTGCTCATGACGCCTGCACAACGCCCGCTGATCACGGTCGACGCCGATTTCACCCAGATACGCGACCAGGCCTACCGGGACGGCATGAAGCCACTGAGGATTTCAGGTGCCATGAAAGTCGCTGCAGGAGTCACGACCGTGGATGAAGTACTCAAAGTCGCTCCCCCGCTGGGCGGAGATCGCAGGAAGAAACCGTAACCGGCTTCTTAGGACCGCATCACGCGGTGCGCGGCGCTCCCGCCACATTGCCCGGCCCGATTGCCCGTCACGCAGATCAGGGCGCGCACAAAAAATTCTGCAATCGCCCGTTTTCGCCGTTGACCATCCAATCAGATTGAAGACCATGAAGGACACCCTGAAACCCGGCCTCACCCATACATTCCAGTTCAAGATTCCGGCAAACAAGACGGTGCCTCACCTTTATCCGGAATCCGACATGTTTCGCGAAATGCCGGACGTGCTGGCTACCGGCTTCATGGTCGGCCTGCTCGAATGGGCGTGCGTCGAAACCCTGCGCCCGCATCTTGACTGGCCCGCTGAACAGACACTCGGCACCCACGTGAATTTCTCGCACGAGGCCGCCACCCCTCCCGGCCTGACCGTAACCGTCGCGGTGCGTCTGGAACGAGTCGAGGGCCGCAAGCTGGTCTTCCACGTGGAGGCGCATGACGGCATCGAACGCATCTCTTCGGGCACGCATGAACGCTTCATAATCGACGCCGCCCGCTTCCGCAGCAAAGTGGCGGAGAAGGCACGCAAGGTATCCGCTTGACGCATCCGGTCGGGGCGACGCCTTGGATTTTTCGATGCCTTGAATTTTTCGATGCCATGAATTCTTCGATGCCATGAACGCGAACCGGCATATGACGGGGCAGCGCAGCGTCGGCGTCATAGCGGGCTGTGCGCTGCTGGCGGCAATTTACGCTGCTGCCGGCATCGCCGGTTTGCAGTTTCCATTCTTTCATTCCGCCGTCACCACCGTCTGGCCGCCTTCGGGCATCGCCCTGGCGGCGTTGTTGCTGTTCGGCCTGCGTCTTGCCCCCGGTATCGCGCTCGGCGCTTTCGCCGTCAATCTGTGGAATTCCGGCAGCCTCATCGGCGCACTCGGCGTCGGCGTCGGCAACACGCTTGCCGCTGCGGCGGGCGCCTGGGTGCTGACCCGCTTATTCAGCTTCGATATCCGCATGGCGAGGCTGCGCGACATCCTCGCTTTGCTGCTGTTGGGTGCCACGGCAAGTCCGCTGGTCGCGGCAACGCTGGGTCCGCTGATGCTGCTGGCGGGTGGCGTGCTCGAGCCGGCCGAGTATGCCGGCGTCTGGTTCTACTGGTGGCTCGGCGATTCGCTCGGCGTCATGCTGTTCACGCCGCTGATCCTCGCCTGGTACAGCCGTCCGACCGGGATCGCGCGTCGCGACGCACAGGCGATCGCCTTGATCATCGCCCAGGCCGTGGCCGCGCTCCTGATTTTCCACGGCCTTCTCGACGAACCGCTCGATACCCAGCGTTCAACTTACGCGCTCCTGCCGCTGGCGGTCTGGCTGGCGGTCGCCTATCCGCTACGCTATACCGCCGCGTCGAATCTGCTTTTGTTCCTGATCGCGATCGGCGCAACCGCGGCCGGGCTCGGTCCGTTCGCGGCCGGCGACCCGAACAGCAATCCGCTGCTGCTGCACCTGTTCCTCGCCGTCGTGACGTTCACCACTTATCTGGTCGCCGGCGTCAATGCAGAACGCATCGCCGCCGCTGCCGAAGCGCGCGCGAACGCCGAGCGCTTCCGCCATTTGTCGGACCTGTCGGCGGACTGGTACTGGGAGCAGGACGAAAACCTGCGTTTCATCAAAATCGGGGAAAGCCGCAATTTCAACCGGCAAGACATTGCGCCGCAGATCGGCCTCACGCGCTGGGAACTTCCACACGCCGGTGTCAGCGAAGAGCAAAGGGAGGAACTCGACCGCCTGACGGCGGCGCGCAAACCGTTCCGCGACTTTGTCCTGACCCGCTTCAAGGCCGGAGCCGAACCGCGGATCGTCAGCACCAGCGGCTACCCGATCTTCGACGCCAAGGGCTCCAGCACGGAGGGCCGCTTCAGGGGCTATCGCGGCATCGGCCGCGACATTACCGAACTGAAGCAAGCCGAAACCGCCCTGCGGCAAAGCGAGGAACGTTTCCGCCGCCTGACAGACCTGTCTTCCGACTGGTACTGGGAGCAGGACGAAAACTTCCGCGTCACCTACATGTCGCCGCGCTACAGCTCCCGCACCGGATTGGCGATGAAATCGACGCTCGGACAGACCCGCTTCGAGACCGACAACATCTGGGAATCGGAGGAACAGAAAGCCGCTCACCGCGCAACGCTGGAAGCCCACCGTCCGTTCCGCGACCTGCGCCTGGCGCGCGCCGACGAATTCGGCGAGCTGCGTTATCTGGCGATTAGCGGCGAGCCGGTATTCGACCAGGAAGGCCGCTTCACCGGTTACCACGGCGTCGGCCGCGACGTCAGCGAACAGAAACGGGCGGAACGGGCCCTGCGGGAAAGCGAAGAGCGTTTCCGCAGCCTGACCCAGTTGTCCTCGGACTGGTACTGGGAGCAGGACGCCGAGCTTAAGTTTACATTCGTTTCCAGTGCGATCGACGCCATATCCGGCATCCACCAGAGTGAGCGCCTGGGCAAACGGCGTTGGGAGATTCCCGGCCTGATATTCGACCCGGCGATGCTCGCGCAACACAAGAATACCCTCGCCGGGCGCAAACCATTCCGCGACTTCACTTACACAAGACAAATGCCGGACGGACAATTGCGCCACATTTCCGTTGCCGGCACGCCATTGTTCGATGCCGGCGGCAAGTTCAGCGGCTACCGTGGAATCGGGCGGGAAGTCACCGCCGAAGTCATCGCCGAACAGCGCATGGGCCGGTTGCGCGACTTCTACGCGGCATTGTCGAAAGTCAACGATGCCATCATCCACTCCAGCGACGAACAACGCCTGTTCAACGAGGTGTGCAGCATAGCGGTAACTTACGGGCACGCCATCTTCGCTCGCATCTGCATGATCGACCCGCGCACCGGCATGGTGGAGAACGTGGCCATCGCCGGGAACCACCAGGGTTATGGGGCCCGGTCCTCGATCTCCATCGACCCGGAGCGGCCGGAAGGCCAGGGACCGACCGCCATCGCGCTGCGCACGAATACGCCCGACGTCAGCAACGACATCGAGGCTGACTCGCGCAATCTGTTCTGGCGGCCCGCCATGATGGCGACCGGGGCGCGATCCTATGTCGTCTTTCCCCTCGCCCGCGGCGGCCGGGTCGTGGGGTCATTGCACATCTATGCGGCCGAGAAGAACTGGTTCGGCGACGACCTGGTTGCGCTGATCACCGAGCTGGCTGCCAATATTTCTTTCGCACTCGACAATTTCGCGCGTGAAGAAGAGCGCAAGAATGCCGCCCTTGCGCTGCGAGCCAGCGAACAACGCTTTCGCGACGTAGCCGACGCGGCCGGCGAGTTCGTCTGGGAGAACGACCTCGACGGTCTTTTCACCTATGTATCGCCGCGGGCCGTGGACTACACGGGTTACACCGCCGAGGAACTGGTCGGCCATACCGCCGTCGAGTTCATGCCCCCCGGAGAAGGCGAGCGGATCCGGCAATGGCTCGCCGAGAACACCAAACCGGACCGCTCCTTCCGCAGCATGGAGCACAAGTTCATGTCGAAATCCGGAGAGATTCTGTGGATGCAGGTCAGCGCCGTTTCAATCTGGGACGAAAACGGCCAACCGCTCGGCCAACGCGGCACCACCCGCGACATCTCGGAACTCAAGCGCTCCGAAGAACGCATCAGCTACCTCGCCACCCGCGACCCGCTGACCGAGCTTCCCAACCGGCTGCTGTTCAATGACCGCCTCGAGCAAGGCATCCTCACCGCGCGCCGCAAGCTCGACAAGCTCGGCGTGCTGTTTCTCGACCTGGACCGCTTCAAGAACATCAACGACTCGCTGGGCCACCACATCGGCGATCTTCTGCTCAAGGAAGTCGCCGCACGCATGGCATCCTGTATCCGCAAAGGCGACACGCTCTCCCGGCTTGGCGGCGACGAATTCGTCGTGACACTCGAGGGGCTGGCACACGCCGAGGATGCCGCGCAGGTTGCCCTGAAGATCATCACCGCATTGCGCCGGCCGCTGGCCGTCGGCGGACACACGCTCAACACTTCATGCAGCATCGGTATCAGCATCTTTCCGGACGATGCCGAGGATAGCCGCGAACTCATGAAGAATGCGGACACCGCGATGTATCACGCCAAGGAACAGGGAAGGAATAATTTCCAGTTCTTCTCCCCGGAAATGAATCTGCGCGCTGTAGAACGCCAGCGGCTGGAAACCGAGCTGCGCCTCGCACTCGATCAGGAACAATTCGTCCTGCACTACCAGCCGCAGGCCGATATTCGCAGCGGCAAACTGGTCGGCATGGAAGCCCTCATCCGCTGGCAGCATCCGCAACGCGGGTTGGTGCCGCCGAACAGCTTCATACCGGTCGCCGAGGAATCGGGCCTGATCGGGCCGATCGGCCAGTGGGCGTTGCGCACGGCATGCGGGCAGATCCAGCGCTGGCAGGCGGCGGGCCTGCCCATCGTCAAGATCGCCGTGAATATTTCCGCGCGCCAGTTCAATGAACCCAGGGATTTCGCCGACGACGTGACCAGGCTGCTGAATAACATCGGCCTCGATCCGCGCTACCTCGAACTGGAAATGACCGAGAGCATGCTGCTGAAGAACATCGACGAGAACGTTGCGGTCCTCAGAAAACTGGGCGTGCTGGGCACCTCGCTCGCGGTGGACGACTTCGGGACCGGCTATTCTTCACTCGCGTATCTCAAGCAATTGCCGATTGATACGCTGAAGATCGATCGCACCTTCGTCAGGGACATCGAGAGCGATGCGGACGATGCCGCGATCATCAGGGCCATCATCGCCATGGCTCACAGCCTGGATCTGCGCGTTACGGCCGAGGGGGTGGAGACGCAAGGCCAGCTGGCGGCGCTGCGAAAACTTCGCTGCGACCAGTTTCAGGGTTATTTTCTTTCCCCCGCAGTTCCAGCAGACGAGTTTGCCCGCCGTTTTCTGATAACCGACCCCGTGGCTTCCAGCAGGATGGCTCCAGGGGGAAAACTCCCTGGACCGCGCCGCAAAGCATGAATAACCGCACGGGACGGCGCCGGACGCAGCGATAGCCGCAAGTATTTCAACGGGTCAGTTCACGCATCGCGCGCCCCAGCCCCTCGATCGTCAGCGGATACATGCGACCGCCCATCAGGTTGCGGATCATGCCGATGGAATCGTAGTAGCCCCAGCGATCTTCGGGTGTCGGGTTCAGCCAGGCCGCATGCGGATAGACGTCGAGCATGCGCTGCAACCATGCCGAACCCGCCTCTTCGTTGTTGTGCTCCACGCTGCCGCCGGGATAACCCACCTCGTAAGGACTCATGGACGCATCGCCGACGAAGATCAGCTTGTAGTCGTGCGCATATTTGTGCAGAACCTGAAAAGTCGGCGTGCGCTCCGAATTGCGCCGGCGGTTGTCGCGCCAGACCGATTCGTACAGGAAGTTGTGGAAGTAGAAATACTCGAGGTGCTTGAATTCGACGCGGGCGGCCGAGAACAATTCCTCGCAGATCTTCACGTACCCTTCCATCGAGCCGCCGACATCGAGAAACAGCAGCACCTTCACCGAGTTGTGGCGCTCGGGTACCATCTTGATGTCGAGATAGCCGGCGTTCTTCGCGGTCGAGCGGATGGTGTCGTCAAGGTCCAGTTCGTCCGCGGCGCCCTCGCGCGCGAATTTGCGCAAGCGCTTCAGCGCGACCTTGATGTTGCGCACACCCAGTTCCACCGAATCGTCCAGGTTGCGGTACTCGCGCTTGTCCCAGACTTTGACCGCGCTGCGGTTGCGCGATCCTTCCTGGCCGATGCGCACGCCTTCCGGGTTGTAACCGTAGGCGCCGAACGGCGACGTACCGCCGGTGCCTATCCATTTGGAACCGCCCTGGTGCCGGCCCTTCTGTTCCTCGAGGCGCTTGCGCAGGGTCTGCATGAGTTTTTCCCATCCGCCCAGCGATTCGACCAGCTTCTTTTCCTCTTCGGTCAGCAGCAGTTCCGCCTGCCTGCGCAGCCACTCTTCGGGTATCTCGACGACCATGCCGTCGGGCAGCGCCGCGATGCCCTTGAAGTAGGCGCCGAATACGCGGTCGAACTTGTCGTAATTCGATTCGTCCTTGACCAGGCAGGCGCGCGACAGGTAGTAGAACTCGTCCAGGCTGCCGGAACTGACGTGCTTCTGCAGTGCCTCCATGAGCGTCAGGTATTCCTTCACGGATGCCGGCACCCCGCCGGCACGCAGCTTCAGGAAAAAATCAGTCAACAAGGCGATCCCTCTCCGGTTAGTCCACCAGCAGCGGACTCATTGCCGGCGCAGCTCTGTCATCGTGATTACTTCCAGCCAACGCGATTCCATCGACGGCTCGCTGCCCGGCGGCAGCCGCCTGCGCAACTCCGGCCATACGTCCCGCGAGGAACAGCTCGATGTAGTGACTCCAGATCGATTCGTAGATCAGTCCGGAAAAGCCGGAAACGGTAAAAATGCAAATCGGTGCAACCGGCACGGGAATTCTGCGCATCTGCGTCAACCCCTCGTCTTTGAACTGCTATTTTCGTTCCGGGCAAGCGCCGGCGGCACGCCCGCTGCGCCGGCTCCGGCAAGCATCAGCCGGCGCCGATGCGCGCGTCGTGGCCGCCCACGTCATAGGTCACGACCCGGTTGCGCCCGAGCGCCTTGGCCAGGTAGAGCGCGCGATCGCCGTTGCGCAGCAAGTCTTCGGCCGAATTTCCATGGTCCGGAAAAACCGCGATTCCCACCGACAGCGTGCAGCGGAATTTACCGCCCTCACCCGTCACGTCCATTTCCGCGAACATGTGGCGCCAGCGTTCCGCCCGCGCGCGCGCCGATTCGAGATTCATTTTTGGCAGCAGCAGCACGAATTCCTCACCGCCGTAGCGGCAGGCCACGTCGCTGCGGCGCGCCTCGTTGCGCAGGATTTCCGCGAGCATCCTGAGGACTTCGTCGCCCGTCTGGTGGCCATGGGTGTCGTTGACGCGCTTGAAATGATCGATGTCCATCATCATCAGGGCGAGCGGCGTCTGCTCGCGGATCGCCCTGGAGATCTCGCCGGGCAGCGCGTCGTCAAGGTAGCGGCGGTTGTACATCCCCGTCAACGGATCGCGCATCACCTGCTCGCGCAATTGCGCCTGCAATTCATGGATGTCATCCAGGCGCTGCTTGAGCTTGACGTTGACTTCCTGCAACGTCGCCTGCGAGCGCAGCCTTTCGGTGACGTCCTGCGCCAGGGAAAGTACGGAATCGGGCCGGCCATCGATACCCGGCACGATCGTGTTGTGCCACTCGACATCGATGGTCCGGCCATCCCTGGTCAGATTGGAATTCACCGAACGGCTTTCGATGCCACGCTCGATGGCCTGTTCGACGATCTTGCCGACCTGCGCGCTGGCATCTTCCGGAATCATGAACGTCAGGAAGTCGCGTCCCAGCACCTCGCTTTCGCTCCAGCCGAACAATTCCTGGGCCTGCCTGTTCCACCCGGTCACGCGATGCTGCTTGTCCCAGGTCACCATGGCCAGCGGGGCGCTCTCGATCAGCGTACGGAAACGCTGTTCGCTGTTGCGCAGCTCATCCTGGATCTGGCGGCGCTCCTTTACTTCACGCGACAGCCGCAGATTCAGCCTGACCAGCACGATCACTACCACGCCCGCGACCAGCAGGACGATCGCGCCCGCAATGCCGATTCTGTACAGCGGCGTCCAATCGGTGTGCTGAACCGCCCGGAACAGGAATCCGTCCAGCGTGTACGACTCCGGCAGCATGCCGAGTTGTGCATAGGTCGCGGCGACATGATTCCAGCGGCCGGGGTTCATGTAGCCGATCTCCACCAGTTGCGGCTGCATCAGCCGGCGCATTTCCGCGGCCTCGAACAGCAGGTGGTCCCGGGTCTTGCGCCGCCCGTAGCGGGCGACTATCAGGTCGGCAATCTCACCTGGATGGTCCATCGCATACTGCCAGCCGCGCATGCTTGCGCTCAGGAAGGCTGCGACGCGCTCCGGGTGGGCGCGTGCGAGTTTTTCTGTCGTGAACAGCGAATCGCCGTAGAAATCGATGCCGCTTGCCCTTGGCGAAAACAGGTTGTACGGCACGCCGGCCTTTTTCAGCAGATAGGGCTCGTCGGTCGAATAGCCCGACGCCGCGCTTACCTTGCCCGCTAGCAGATCGTTGAGATTGAAGGAATGCGGCACCACCTCGATACGATCGAGCGGCAATTGCTCCTGCTGCAGATAGGCGACCAATTCCGTCTCGTGCGGCAGCAACATGACCTTCTTGCCGGCAAGTTCGTGCACTGTTGCAACGCTACGGCCGGTTGCGATCAACACCAGCGGCGAATGCTGAAGGATCACCGCCAGCACGACCACCGGCCGTCCCTGTCCGCGTCGAAGCGCGAGCTCGGACGCACCGACGCCATAGTCGGCCGCACCGGTGAGCACCGCATCGATCGGGTCGCGGCCTTCCTGCACCTCCTGCACGCGCACGTTGAAGCCGGCTTCGCGATAAAACCCCCGCTCGATGGCGGCGTAGTAGCCGGCAAACTGGAACTGATGTTTCCAATTGAGCTGCAGCGTGACCTGTTGCAAGTCGGCGGCAGCATTGGCCGGCGCCGGCGGCATCGCGCCGGCGAGCACCAGGATCACGAAAAACAGGCGGGGGATCCTCAAGCGTCTAGCGATTGTGTCGCGACATGAAAGCCAGCCGCTCGAACAAGTGGACGTCCTGCTCGTTCTTCAGCAGTGCGCCGGCCAGCGGTGGAATGATCTTCGACTGGTCCTTGCCGCGCAGCGTTTCCGGGGAGATGTCCTCCGCCATGAGCAGCTTCAGCCAGTCGAGCAATTCGGAGGTGGAAGGCTTCTTCTTCAGGCCCGGGACCTCGCGGATCTCGAAAAATACCTCCAGCGCTTCGCGCAGCAGCGTTTTCTTCAGGTCCGGGAAATGCACGTCGACGATGCGCTGCATGGTTTCCTTGTCGGGAAACTTGATGTAGTGGAAAAAGCAGCGGCGCAGGAAAGCGTCCGGCAGTTCCTTCTCGTTGTTGCTGGTGATGATGATCGCCGGCCGGTGCTTTGCCTTGACCAGCTTCTGCGTCTCGTAGACGTAGAACTCCATGCGATCGAGTTCCCGCAACAGGTCGTTCGGGAACTCGATGTCGGCCTTGTCCACCTCGTCGATCAGCAGCACCGCCTGGCGGTCGGAATCGAAGGCGTCCCACAGAGGGCCACGCACGATGTAGTTGGCGATGTCGTGAACGCGGCCGTCGCCAAGCTGCGAATCGCGCAGGCGCGACACCGCATCGTATTCGTACAGCCCCTGCTGCGCTTTTGAGGTGGATTTCACGTGCCACTGCAGCAGCGGACGATCCAGCGCCCTGGCCACTTCGACCGCGAGCATGGTCTTGCCCGTGCCCGGTTCGCCCTTGATCAGCAGCGGCCTTTCGAGGGTGACGGCGGCGTTGACCGCCATCATCAGGTCCTCGGTGGCGACATAGGACTCGGTTCCCCTGAATTTCATCGACATCTGCCTTCCGGATGGATCCAGAGACCGATTATAACGGCGCGGGCAGCTATAATCGCCCCTCCGGTCAACCTGATCTCCAAAAAATCGCGGGAGGATGCATGCCCAATTTCAACGCCAACCTGTCGATGATGTTCAACGAGGTCGGCTTCCTGGAGCGCTTCGGAGCCGCGGCAAAAGCCGGTTTCCGGGGTGTCGAGTTCCTGTTCCCCTATGAATTCCCCGCCGCCCGGATCAGGGAGCAACTCGACAAGCACAAGCTGCAAATGGTGCTGTTCAACATGCCGCCCGGCGACTGGGCGGCCGGCGACCGAGGATTGGCCTGCGATCCGGCCAAGGTCGTCCCGTTCCAGGAGAACATCGGCAAGGCCATCGAATATGCAAAGGCGCTGGGTTGCAGCATGATCCACTGCATGGCGGGCCTGAAGCCACGTGGCGCAAACGAAGAAAAGATGCGCGAGACCTATATCGCCAACCTGCAGTTCGCGGGCCAGGAACTGGCGAAACACAACATGAAGCTGCTGATCGAAGCGATCAATACGCGCGACATCCCCGGCTTCTACCTGAACTACTCGCGCCAGGCGTTCGATATCATGCACTACGCGAACGTGCCGAATCTCCTGTTCCAGTACGACATCTACCACATGCAGATCATGGAAGGCGACCTGGCCCCGACGGTCGAGAAGAACCTGGCGAAGATCGGCCACATGCAACTCGCCGACACGCCCGGCCGTCACGAGCCCGGCACCGGAGAAATCAACTATCCATTCCTGTTCGAACACTTCGACAAGATCGGCTACAAGGGCTGGATCGGCTGCGAGTACCGCCCCGCCGGCAACACCGAAGCCGGCCTCGGCTGGCTTAAACCTTATCTTTAAGAATTCATTTTTGCCGCCAAGACGCCAAGAACGCCAAGGGGGTCGGAAAAGAATGATTGAAATTACGAACGGTGGTTGGTAGTAAAAATGCTGCGTATATCGACCATATCGTCACCATATTTTTTGCTTTTCTTGGCGCTCTTGGCGCCTTGGCGGCGAAATCTTCTTTAAAAATTCATTTTTGCCGCCAAGACGCCAAGAGCGCCAAG
>WNFL01272437.1_pt2 | contig 25610 bp, 31 predicted proteins | sample 5400361 | NCBI WGS metagenome assembly WNFL01 (sample SAMN13153351, study PRJNA577476) | soil metagenome | isolation source: 40 cm soil on Douglas fir-dominated hillslope | place: USA:California | collected 2013-09-17
ACTGGGAGTGACTATGTCCACAGCCAGGCCGACGAGGACCACGGCGGAGTGTTTCTCGACGACCTCGCGAAGTTCGTCGGCGGCGAGGGCGAGGCGACGGCCAAGCGGGCGGTCCGGGAGTCGCTCGACCTCTTCCGCATCTTCCGCGGCGGCGTCGCCGAGGCGATGGAGAGGATGCCGATTTAAGCGAACCCTCGCGGTTTGTGCTTGCTCGATCGGTTACGGGATGGTCCAAGGGGTTCGGACTTGAATCCTCAATTTGCGTTGCGCCGCGGCCCGCGCCGCCGGCGACTAGTTCCCCGCGTGCTTCTTCACCCAATCCACTATCAGCGCGTTGGTCTCGTCGGTCGCCTGCCAGAAGAAGCCGTGCGACTGGCCCTTCAAGATTTTCATTTCGGCGCCGGGGATGCGCTCGGCGAGGACCCGGGCCTGGGCCAGGTGGTTGCTCCGGCCGCTGTCGTTGTCGCCGATGACGACGAGCGTCGGCGTGCGCACGTCGCCGAGCCGGTGCGTCCCTTCGTAGTTGTGCCGCGCGATGATGATGTGGACGAACTCCGAGAGCCGGGCGTGGGTGGCCCAGGCGAGCTTGAAGAAGGCCTCGACCTTGTCGGGGTGGCGCTCGCGGTAGTCGCGGGTGAAAAAGGCGTCGGACTCGCAGACCTCGTGGCGGACTAGCTTCTCCAGCCCGAGGCTCGCGAGCTCGTAGACGGTGCGGTGCGGCAGCCCCGGGACGCAGTCGGGTCCCGGGCGCGACGCGGGGCCCGAGCCGCTTGCCGCCATGACGAGGCTCTTCACGCGCCCGGGAAAATTCTCCGCGACCGCGAGCGCAATGCGCCCGCCCATCGAGTGGCCGAGCAGATGCGCCGCGGGGATGTCCAGATGATCCATGAGCGCGACGATGTCGGCGCCCATCTGCTCGATCGTCCAGACGTCCTGCGCGGCGGCGGAGCGGCCGCAGCCGCGCGGGTCGTGGAGAATCAGGTTGAGCGATTCGGCGAGCGGCACCTGCGAGGGCTTCCACACCTCGCAGGAAAACGCGGTCGAAGGCACCAGGACGAGGGGCTCGCCGCGGCCGTGGGACTCGTAGTAGAGGTCGACGCCGGTCGGCAGCTTGACGTTCGGCATATTCCCTCCTGCCGGCGGCGCGCTCACCGCGTCCTGAAGATCTCCTCATAGAGCTTGACGTTGTCGGTAAAATATTTGTAATCGTCGGGCCGTTCCACGATCCTCTGGTAGCCGCGAAACAGCCGGACGGGCTTCGGCTCGACGTCTTTCCTGACCGGAATGCGCTGGAAATCCACCAGCATGGTCTGGCCCTCTTTGGAGAGAATGTAGTCCATGAAGAGCCGCGCGGCATTGGGGTGCGGCGCCTTGGAGCCGATCATTTGCGGGTCGATCTCGGTGACGGCGGGCTCGAGCGGGATCCATTCGATGGGCGCGCCCTTGAATTTTTCCCGCTCCAGCGTGTGCGCGTAGGCGAGGATCAGCTCGTACTGGCCCGCTCCGGCGAGCGTGACCCGCTCGGTGTTGCCGCGGCTCAGCACCGGGGCCAGGGCGGCCAGCTTTTTCATGTAGTCGACGGCCTTCTCCCGGCCCCAGGCGGTCATGAGCCCCTGGAGCACCAGATAGCCTTCGGTATCCATGGAGAGCTTTCCGCCCTTCCACCTGGGATTCAGCAGCGCCTCGTAGGTTTTCGGGACGTCCTCTTTTTTCACTTGAGCGGTGTTGTAGCCCAGGGCCCAGGGAATGACGTAGTGGGCGTACCAGTAGCCCTGTTTGTCGAAGAGATCGGCGTCGATCTGCTTCGTCTCGGGCGAGACGTAGGGCGCGATGATGCCGCGCTCTTTGAAAATGCTGATCATCTCGCCGCGCCCGCCGACCACGTCGTAGCTGAACGCCCCCGCGCGGGTTTCCGTGAGCACGCGGTTCATGACCGCGCCGCCGCCGAGACGAATCAGCACCGGCTTGATCGCCGGATACTTGCTCTGAAAAGCCTGCATCAAGACCTGGCTCTGGTCGTAGGTCATCGAGGTGTACCAGACGATCTCGCCCTCTTTTTTCGCCGCTTCGACGATCTTGGGGTCGGTGGACTGGGAAAAAGAGACGGCGGGCAGACAAAAAGCGATCAACAACGCGAAGGCTGCGGGTTTCATGGCGGAGCCCCCCCTTCGATTGGACTTGGATGCTCTGCTGCTCCTACATCGGGAGCGAGCGGCCAGTCAAGGGCGGCCAGTCAAGGCCTATCTTGCGGGGCGCCGCAACCGCATCAGGGGGGAGCTTGTAGCCGGGAGCCTCTGACCGGCGTCATTTTTTGCGGCCGCTGACCGACCGGCGACAAAAAAAAAGGGCCGGATTTTCATCCGGCCCCTTTTTTGCCTGATAGCGGGCGGTGCAACAATCAGCCCGGTGTCTCGGCCGACTTCTGCTCGCGCTGGCGGCTTTCACGCTGGCCGTTCGGTCGGTTGACGTTCGCCTGGCGCTGGCCTTTGTCCTCCGGGCGGACGTTTTCCTGGCGGCGCCCGTTCTCCCGGTTGACGTTCGCCTGATGCTGCGCCTTGTTCTCGGCGCGGAGGTTCTCCTGGCGCTGCCGATTTGCTTGGACATTCGCCTCGCGCTGCGATCTATCCTGCGCCTGGCGCTGGCGGTTCTCCTGAACATTGGCCTGGCGCTGCGCCCGGTCCTGTTCCTGCCGCTGCCGGCTCTGCTGTACATTCGCCTGGCGCTGCGCGCGGAGATTTTCCTCGCGCTGGCGATTTTCCTGTACGTTCTCCTGGCGCCGGGCTCTGTCCTGTTGCACGTTCGATTGACGCTGCGCCCGGTCCTGCGCCTGGGCGTTCTCCCGGCGCTGACGGTTCTCCTGTACGTTGGCCTGGCGCTGCGATCTATCCTGCGTCCGGAGATTCTCGCGGGTCTGGCGGTTCTCCTGTACATTCGTCTGACGCTGCGCCCGATCCTGGTTTCTCTGCTCCAAGAACGCGGCCCGGCCGCGGGCCGCCTCGCCGCCGCGCGACTGCCGCTCGATGATCGTCGTCCGGTGCTCGCGGACGTGCACGTCCTGCGGGCTGTAGTGGTAATGCTCATTGTAGATGGTCACCTGCCGGGCCGGCGACGGGTAGCGGCCCCTCTCGTACTGCCTCTCGAAAAGCGGCAGCGGCGCCGCGACCCATCTGCGCCCGCGGTCCCAATGGTCCCAGCCGCGCCGGCGCGCCACCCAATCCGCCCCCCAATAGACGTCCCACCGCGGCGGGCGATCGAATGCCCATCCGCCCCAATAGACCGGCCGGACGCGATAGTAGCGATACGGGATCACGAGAACCGGCTGGGGCACGTACACCGGCTCGACGACGACCCACGGGCCGTTATACCAGGAGCTGGAATACCAATAGCCGTCGTCCACGTTGAAGACCCAGAACAGGCCGTCGTAGAAAAAGTAGTTCGCACGGACGGCGGGCGCGTAGTAGACCGGATAGCCCGGCACGACCGCGAGCCGCGGGAATACGGGCAGGTCGACGCCGATATGGACGCCGATCTGGGCTTGAGCCGTCATCGCGGTGACCAGGACGAAAAACACCGCAACGACGAAGCGTTTGGCTGATTTATTCATGTGTCCTCCTCCTCTTGTTCAATACCCTCAATGCCGCCCGGGAGCGGCTGCCTACTATTAGTTTAGACGCGCATCCGGTGTTTTCTGCCGTCGGGTATTTACCTGAAATCGGACCGGGGGTTTACCTAGGGGCAGGCTGTTATTGCAATATCATGGAAGTATCTTGCCGCTTTAAGCGGCGGCCATAGCGCCGCCGCTCGCCTTCAATTGGACATTTTCGCCCCTCTACGGTAATAGGTGCCATGGCCGCCGAAAGCCCAGTCACCCTGCGCGCCCGCCTCTTCGATATCCTTGAAGAGACCGAGAGCTCTTCACCGCTGGAAAAAGTCGTCAATCTGTTTATCACCAGCGTCATCGTCGCCAGCGTCGCCGCCGTGGCGCTGGAGACGATGGCGTCGGCCGGCGGCTACGCCGGGCTCTTCGCCGCGATCGAGATCGGGGCGGTCGCGATTTTCACGATCGATTACCTGCTCCGCTGGTGGGTCGCGCCCGAGCGCGAGGCGACCGGCGCCGAGGCGCCCTGGCGCGCGCGGTGGCGCTACGCGGTCTCGCCCTACGGCATCATCGATCTCCTGGCGATCCTGCCTTTCTACGTCGATCTCTTCATACCGGGCGACCCGGATTGGCTCCGCGTGCTCCGGCTGCTCCGGCTGCTCAAGATGTCGCGCTACGCGCCCGGACTGTCGCTCTTCGTCGCGGTGATCCGGAACGAGAGCCGGCCGCTGCTCGCCGGCCTGCTGGTCATGGCGGCGAGCGGCGGGCGCAGCCGCAGGCCTTCGCCAGCATCCCGCATACGATGTGGTGGGCGATCGTGACCATGGCGACCGTGGGCTACGGCGACGTCACGCCGGTCACGCCGATGGGAAAATTGTTCGGCGGCGTCGTCATGATCGTCGGCATCGCCATGTTCGCGGTGCCCGCGGGCATCCTCGCCACCGGCTTCGCGGCGGAGATCCGCAAGCGCGACTTCGTCGTCACCTGGCACACGGTCGCCAAAATGCCGCTGTTCGCGGGCCTCGAGGCGACCCGCATCGCCGAGATCACCAACCTGCTCAAGCGCCAGATCGTCCCGGCGCACTACGTCATCGTCAGCCGCGGCGAGCCCGCCGACGCCATGTTCTTCATCATGGAGGGCGAGGTCGAGGTCGACGTGCAGCCCCATCCCGTCCGGCTCGGCAAGGGACAGTATTTCGGCGAGATCGCGCTGCTCCGAGACACGGTCCGGACTGCGACCGTCACGGCGGTCAAGGAATGCCAGCTGCTCGCGCTCGACGCGGCGGACTTCCGCCGCCTGCTGGAAGGCCACCCCGAGCTCAAGGCCTCGATCACGGCCGTCGCCGAAAAACGGCTGGCGGGCGCCCACCTCGAACCCGCAAAAAGATAATAAATAATAGACCGGCCATAAAGGCCCATCTACGACGCCCGGCCGAATGCATCTCTCCGGGCCGATGCGATGGGCCTCTGCTACGCTTAGCCGTTAAGACGCTTGAAACTTTACGCTCGACGCATCGGCCCTCCGAGATACACCCGGGCCGGGCGCCGCCATATTGCGCGCGCGCCGCACCGCTCCCTTCGAATTAAAACTTGCAACCAGAAACTAGAAACCTGAAACTATAATTAGAGCGCGCGGTCGGTTTCTTTCCAGGGTGCGAGACGCTTTTCGAGGATTTCCACGGTGTGGGTGAGGATCACTCCGAGCAGGGCGAGGAATATGACGGGGACGAAGAACTTGTCGGTCGCGAGCGCGCTGGAGTAGCGGACGAGGAGCGCGCCCAGACCGCTCACCGCGGCGAACATCTCGGCGGTGATGATGCCGATCAGCGCGCGGCCGACCGCCAGGCGGATGCCCGCCATGATGAAGGGGAGCGAGGCCGGCAGGATGATCTTGGTGAAGATCTTGCCCTCGCGCGCGCCGTAGGCCCGGCCGACGTCCACCAGGCCGCCGCTCACGGTGCGCACGCCGCTGAAGGTGTTCATCAGCACGGGAAAGACGCCGCTCAAGAACACGATCGCGATCTTGGCTGGCGCGCCGAGGCCGAACCAGAGCAGCAGCACGGGAATGAGCGCCACGCGCGGCGTCGCGTCGAGCGCGTAGACGAACGGGTCCAGGATGTACTCCGCCAGGCGGTAGCGCCCCATGAGGAGCCCCGAGACGATCCCGACGACGAGCGCCGCCGCGAGCCCCACGGCGTAGACCTGGAGGCTCCCGAGCGCCTGGCGCTGGAACTCGCCCGCGCCCATGAGCTGGACGAAGGCGCGGAGAATGGCGCTCGGGTAGGAGAGAAAGAGCGGATTGACGTCGCGGCCGAAGAACTCCCACACGAGGATCACCGCGACGACCGAGACGGCGCGCACCCAGCCCAGATGGTCGCCCAGGCGGAACGAGCGGTCGCGCGCGAGATCGAGCTCCGCCAGAGCCTGCTGTTCGATCGCGTTTAAAGCCATAATTATTAGCTACTGCAAGATTCGCAGAGATCCTTCACTTCGTTCAGGATGACAGATTCCTCCTTTGTCATTCTGGGCGCGGCGAAGAATCTCTCTTTTCCGATTTTTTCATATTCGTTTACCGGCTCGCCCGCTCGGTCTCTTTCCAGCGCGCCATCCGGCGCTCCAGCGCCTGGGTCGCGCGGATCAGCACGACGCCGAGCAGCCCCAGCACGATCACGACGACGAACATTTTCGCCGTCTCGAAGAGGTTGCCGTAGAGCGTCAGCATCGCGCCGAGCCCGGTGATAGCCGTGAAAAGCTCGGCCACGACCATGCCGACGATCGCGCGCCCGACGGCGAGGCGGATGCCCGCCATGATGAACGGCACCGCCGCGGGAAAGACGACCTTGAGGAGGATCTGCCGCTCGGAGGCCATGTAGGCGCGGCCGACCTCGATCGTCGAATTGCTCACGTTCCGGACGCCGATCGCCGTGTTGATGAGGATCGGAAAAAAAGCGAACAGGAAGATGATCACCGCCTTCACCGCGAAGCCGAGGCCGAACCACATCATGAAGAGCGGCGTGAGGGCGACCTGGGGCGTGGCGTAGAGCGCGTTCATATGCGGGTCGAGGAGCGCCTCGGCGATCCGCGAGCGGCCCATGACGAGCCCGAGGCCGACGCCGAGAACGACCGAGGCGCCGAAGCCTATGCCGAGCGTCGTGAGGCTCTCGAGCATCTGGCGCGGCAGCTCGCCGCTGTGGATCAGCTGGAGCGCCGCCGCCAGCACGGCCGTCGGGTAGGACAGCAGCAGGGGATCGGTGCGGCGGCCGTAAAACTCCCACAGGGCGAGAAAGCAGAGGACGGAGGCGGCGCGGATCAGGTTCGGATGGTCGTAGATCGACCACGGGCGCTCGCGGCGGAGCCCCAGCTCGGCGATGATCTCTTCGTTGTCGCGCGCGTCCATCAGTCTCTCAGCGATTCGCGGATGCGCGTCCGGAGCTGCGCGAAGCGCGGGTCGGCCTTGACGTCGCCTTCCCAGCGCGGGCGCGGCAGGTCCACGGCCACTTCCTCCTTGATCCGCCCCGGGCGCGACTGCATGACCACCACCCGGTCGGAGAGATAGACCGACTCGTCGATGCTGTGGGTGACGAAGATCACGGTGGTGTCGGTCTTGGCCCAGATCTTCAAGAGCTCTTCCTGGAGCTGCTCGCGCGTCTGCGCGTCGACCGCGCCGAAAGGCTCGTCCATGAGCAGGATGTCGGGCTTTTTGGACAGGGCGCGCGCGATGCCCACGCGCTGCTGCATGCCGCCGGAAATCTGGTGCGGGTAATAGCTCTCGAAGCCGGCGAGCCCGACCAGATCCAGATACCGGCGCGAGACCTCTTTCCGCTCGGCCGACGGGACGCCTTCGATCTCGAGGCCGAACTCGACGTTGCCGAGCACGGTGCGCCACGGCAGCAGGCCGAACTGCTGGAAGACCATGCAGCGGTCGCGCCCCGGCTCCGCCACCGGCGCGCCGCCTACGAGGATCTCGCCGCGGTCGGCCGGGACGAGCCCGGCGATGATGCGGATCAGCGTGGTCTTGCCGCAGCCGCTGGGGCCGAGCAGGCAGACGAACTCGTTCTTCCGAACGGAAAGGTTGATGTCGTACAGGGCGACCAGGCCGGGCCGGCTCGGATCGTTCTGCTCGAAGAAGACTTTACTGAGATGCCGGACCTCTAACATGCCGTCATTACATCCGAGGGAACGCTCTTCGTCGCGGAACGCCGAAGCTTACTTTTTCCCCATCTCTTTCAGCGCCTGATCGACGAAGCGCCGGTCGAAAAACTGGCTGTAGGGCACCGGCGTCTCCAGGTAGCCGACCTTCTTTAAAAAGTCGACGGTGAATTTATAGTTCGCCTCGGGAAAATCGCCGTTGACGCCCCACAGGCGCGGGTCGGCCATGTCGTAGGCCCGGTTCAGCACTTCGACGGGCTCTTCGGGCAGGACCTTCCGGGCGACCTCGACGGCGCCCGCCTTGTTGGTTGCGATCCAGCGGTTGGCTTCGATGATCGCCTTGGTCAGCTTCTGCACCGTGTCGGCGTTTTTCTGGATATAGTCTTCCCGCGCCATGCCGAACTCGTAGGGGATCTCCGGCACGACCTTGGCGACGTTCACCAGCGCGATAACGTCGGGATAGGAGGCGAGCTTGGCCGCCTCGGTGTTGGTGACGACCGTGGCGTCCACCTTGCCGGCGACGAGCGCCTTGAAGCGGTCCGCCGGCGAGCCGACCGCGACGTATTTAAACTTCTCCGGATCGATGCCGCTCCGCTCCAGGACGATGCGCGGAATATGGTACGAGATCGCGCCGATGCCGGAAACCGCGATGTTCTTGCCGATCAGCGCTTGCAGCGTGGTGCCGGCTTCCTTGCGCGCGACGAAGTGGTACGGCGTGATCGGGTTCGCCACCACCCAGAGCTTGAGCGGCGCTTTTTTCGAGACGCTCACGATCCCTTCCGTCGCGCCCATGTTGATCGAGAGGTCGATGTCGCCCGAGAGCAGGGCCTTGACGTGCACGGCGTCGCCGCGAAACTCCACCACTTCGACGTCGAGCCCGTACTTCTTGAACATGCCCTTCTCGACGGCGACGTAGGGGGAGATCGAATCGAGGGACGGCGGGCTGAGCGACGAGCCGAGCTTGATCTTCTGCGCGTCGGCGCTTCCGGCGGGAGCGATGGCCGCGGCGGCGGACAGCAATACGAGCGCGACGGTTCCGGCGACGGTGCGAATATTCATGGACTTCCCTCCTTCGGGAGTTTAGACGTCGGGAAACGGCCTTTCATGGGCCAGGCCCGGTTCAGCCTCGGCATACTACTATGGGAGTGAAAAATCGCTGTCAAGTGGCGTGCCGGATAATATGGGCGATAACCTCGAACGCGACAATAAAGAGGGCGAGGACGGCGGCGCCCAGGACGACCGCCGTGCGCCTTTTCTCCAGGCGGGTCATGCCACCGAGGTCCGGGTTTTCGGCGCGGATTTGCCGCGCGCGCCGCAGGGTGTAGAGGTTCGCCAGCGCGCCCAGGGTCGCCAGCACGAGCACGGGTATCCGGAGCGCGCTCCGGTCGAGAAAGCTGAGCACGCCGCCCAGGCCGAAGAGCGTCGTCACGCCGAGCGCCACAGCCAGCGGCCCCACCAGGGTGGCGACCGCGCAGGGCGCGCCCAGCAGGCCGAAGAGGACCGCGCCCCAGCTCACGCTCCGCCCGGGCGCGCGCTCGGGCGCCTCTGCCGGCCGCGGCAGATCGGTCCGCGCGGCGAAGCGGTACGCCGCGACCGGCTCGCGAAAGCCCTTGAGCGCCAGCCGCTCTTCGGCGACGCCGGGAAACTCGGCCGCCACTTTTTCATAAGTCTCGCGCCCGACCAGGACTTCTCCGGGAAGGGTCTTGCCTTCGAGGCGCGCGGCGATGTTCACCACGTCGCCGATGGCGGTGAAGTCCCGGCTCTCCTCGGAGCCCAACCGCCCGACGCGGGCCCAGCCCGAGGCGATCCCGGCGGCCGCCTTGAGGTCCATCTGAAAGCGCCGGCCGAGGTCCGGCATGGCCGCCTCGAGCTCGAGCGCCGCCAGCACCGCGCGGCGCGCGTGGTCGGCGCGCTTGATCGGCACGTTGAACAGCGCCATGACCGCGTCGCCGATGTACTTGTCGATGAAGCCGCCGTGCCGGGCGATGATGGCGGCGGCGGCGCGCAGGAAAGCGTCCACCACCTCGTGCGTCCGCTCGGCCCCCAGCTCCTGGGTCAACTCGGTAAAGGAAGAGAGATCGGCGAACAGCACCGTCACTTCGACCAGGCGGCCTTCCGCGACGTGGGTGTCGCAGCGGTTGCAGATGTTCGGGTTGCGCGCGCTGCGCTTGATCCCCGCGGCGCGAAAGACATGGCTCAGCGGCCCCGACAGGAGCGTGCCGCAGATGCCGCATTGCGGGTCGAGGGCCGGCGAGATCACCGCGCGCTCCATTTTCAGCAGACGTAGGTCTGCAGCGGCACGGTCCGGACGTGGCGCGCCACGCGGACACCGGCGCCGCGGCGGCGGTGCTCGAGCAGGAGCGTCGCGACCGCCTGGAGCGTCGTCACGGTGGGCACCGCGACGACCATGCCGATCAGCCCGAAGGCGTGGCCGCCGACGAGCAGCGAGGCGACCAGCAGGATCGGGTGCAGGTGGACGCTCCGGCCGACGGTCATCGGATGGATGAACGTGAGATCGCAAAACTTGATGCAGAGATAAAGCGTCATGACTTTGGCCAGCGGCGCGAGGCTCTTGAACTGGATCATGGCGATCGTCGCCACCACGGTGCCGCTCAGGAACGGGCCGACGTAGGGAACGACGTTCGCCATCCCCGAGAACGCGCCGAGCAGCAGAGCGTAATTCACTCCGAAGATCCACAGGCCGGTGGCGGCTATGGCGCCGATGGCGAGGCCGTCGAGCGCCAGCCCGCGGATGTAGCGGCCGATGATGCGGTCGATCTCGCACCAGACCGCGACCGAGGTCTCGATATGGACGGCCGGCAGCCGGTCCATGGAGAGCTGGATGAGGCCGCGGCTGTCGCGCAGCAGAAAATAGGAAAAGACGGGAATCAGGACGGCGATCACGATGGCCTCCGCCATGTGGCCGAGGAGGTTCGGCAGGTTGGCGGTCTGGCGCTCGACGAGCGCGCTCAGCTTTTCGTTGCGCGCCTCGGGGTCGCCCAAAATTTGGCGCGTGGCCGGGTATTCGGCGATCAGGTCGCTGTGCAGGATGTCGAGGGCCTCGTTCAACTGTTGGGTGAACGAGCCCGACGACAGGTTTTCGATCTCGGCGCGGAGCCGGGGCAGGAATAAAAAGGCCGCGGTCGCGAGAGTGAGGAGGATGGCGAGGTAAATCCCGGTGACCGCCAGCTTCCTTTTGATCGCGTGGCTTTCGGCCATCCTGACCAGCGGGCTGATGACGTAGGCGAGCGCGGCGGAAAGGATGAACAGCACCACCACGTCGCTCGCGACGTAGACGAGGACGATCACGACCGCGATGGCGAGCGCCCAGATGATGGTCGGCGGCGGCGGAAACCAGGTGCGCGGCGCGGCGCCGTCGGCGGGAGCCTCTTCCGGGGTCACCGGCGGGTCCTCTCGGCGGCCGGCTCGGCGATCGACACGGCGCCGGTCTTGGCGGCGCGGATGGCGGTGCGGGACTGCTCCGCACGGACGTAGCCGGCGAGCGTCTTCAGCAGGTTCTCCATGATGTGGATCGCGAGCGCCTTCTGGCCTTCGATCAAGTCGTCGAAGTGGCTCTTATAGAGAATGAGCAGCAAGCTGTCTTCGTCGGCGCGCGCGGCGGCGAAGCGCGGCTGGTCGTCGATCAGCGCGAGCTCGCCGAAGTAGGCCGCCGGCGTGAGGAGCGCGAGCGGTTTTTCCACCCCGTCGGAAGTGCGGACGATCGAGACTTTGCCGTCGAGGACGATGAAAAGCGCCTTGCCCGGATCGCCTTCGCGAAAGATCGTCTCGCCCGCCGCGTAGCGTTTTTCGAAAAGCTTGACCAGAAGCTTGCCGAGCTGATGCCGGTTGAGACCGGAAAACAGCGGGACGCTCGCCAGCAGGCGGAGCCTGCGCAGCTGCTCGGGGTCGGTCGCCCATTCGCGCCAGTGCCAGTTCGACATAAACACCGCTTGGATAGCGGCCGCCGGGCGGCCGTTTTCGGTAAGCCTATCCGATAGATAGCTAGGATGTCAACGCGCGGGTGACGGGGCGGGCGCTCGGGGCGCGGACCGTCCGCCCTTCGACCCTACGACGGGCTCAGGGCAGGCCGGCTCAAGACGAGCGGCCGGAGGGTCAAGCGGTTGCTTCCGTGCCCGTTCGTGGTGAGCTTTGTCGAACCATGAACGGGCTCCACCAGTCGATTCGGATGGACTTTTATACCGGATTGGGCTAATCGGGAGGCCGGCGATGGCTTTGCGACGTAAAAGGCAAAAGGAGAAGAAAAATGATCCAGCGTGGCTTTCTGTCCTTGTGGCTCATCTTTTTCGCCGTAGCATCACACGCCCAGGAAGGGCCGAACCGGCCCGAGCCCAAGCCGCTCGCGCTCGACGCCAAGAGCACGGCGATTCTGGTCCTCGACGTAAGCGCCCGCTGCCACGACCCGAAGCAGGTTTGCCACAAGCTCGCGCCGCCGCTGGGAGAATTCCTGGAAAAGGCCCGGGCCGCCTCGGTGCCGGTCATCTATTCCGTCTCGGCCTCCGCCAAGGGGACGCCGCTCGGCGAGGTCGCCGCGCCGCTCAAGCGGCGCGACAGCGAGACGGTCGTTTATCCGGATGCCTTCGACAAGTTCACCGGCGGCGAGCTACAAGCGCTGCTCAAGGAGAAGGGCGCCAAAACGCTCGTCGTCACCGGCGCCTCGACCAACTCCGCCGTGCTGTACACCGCGACCACCGCCGCGCGCATGCACCGCTACAACGTCGTCATCCCGATGGACGGCGTCGTCGCCGCGAGCAAATACGAGCAGGAGTATTCGCTGCACCAGTTCACCGTGCTGCCGTCGGAGGCGAACAAATTGTTTCAATTCAGCAATCTGGGGCTCATCACGTTCAAATAATATGGCCGTCCGCGCCTGGAAAAGAAACCTCGCCGCGCTGCTCGTCGCCGCGGCAAACGCCGGTTTCGCGGCGGCCGAAGGCGTGTGGGACGCATCGTTCGATCCCGTCAAGAAAGAGCGCTTCATCCCGGTCGAGCTTTGGACCGGCGCGGAGTGGGACGGCGCGCGGGAATTGAAGATGGCACCCGCCGACACGCGCTTCGGCGATCGGGGACACAAACGGATCAAAGGCCCCGTCGAGTGGAAGCACCCGAAGACGGGCCAAACGTTTGTCGTCTATGAGAGGACCCTGGAAGAGGAAAAAGGCGGCGTCAAGTTCGAGCTTTTCGCCATGAACGAGGCGAAGAGCGGCCTCGGCCGGGTCTACGATTCGAGGACCAGTCTCGGCGTCCGGAGTTTTTCCGGCGGGCTCAAATTCCCCCTCGGCGCCTGGAAGCAGGGCGAGACCCGGCAGTTGATCGAAAAGCGCTACGAGGGCGGAAAGATCGGCAGCCGCATGGAAAGGATCACCATCACCAAGCTCGACTTCATCTATGCAGGCGCGGCGCACTGCCTGGAGTTCGATTGGGAATACCGCGACGGCGCCAAGCTCGTCGATTACCAGACGTACACCTACTGCCCGAATCTCGCGATGGTGAAGCAGGTGCAGCATTGACATAAGGCCGGTGAAAAAGGCCCATCTGCCATAGCCGAGCCGGAAGCCTCTCTCCGGGCCGAAGCGATGGGTCTGTGCTACGCTCGTTCAAAACTTACGCTTGACCGTTCGCAGTCGGACGCATCGGCCCTTCGAGATACCCCAAAGTAAATTTCTATAGCCGAGCCGTCACTACCTTCTGGAAATCCGCCGTCTTCGGATCGGTCTTCACGCGCGCCAGGAGGACGGAATAGTCGGCCTCCGCCTCCGCGCCGAGCTTGTCGGATTGCGCGAGGGCTGCGAACGGAAAGAGCAGCAGGAAGGCGAGGAGGAAAAGTTTCATCGCCGATCAAGTTTCAGTAATCGATGGAAGGCACCTTCTCGAAAACCTTGGGTTCAATGACCTGCTTGCTTATCGACAACTTCGCCGAAGCTCTGTCGAAAGAGGCCGTGATTTTGCTCAGCTCTTGCATATCGTGCATCCATCCCGACAAAACGAAAAATACCAGATCTTTGGATCGGGCTCGATCTTCCCAATGCGGGGCGACGATCGAAGTCCCGTAGTTGTATAAGTTTGCTTTGTTGACGATATAACCTCTAGGGTGATCACGATCGTTTTTCTCATAGCCTAATATGTCACTAGCGCTTGTTATCAAATGAGCCTGCGTGGCGCCTCTGGACAGCTTGCACAAAATCAGGACCTGCGCGAGATCGGCCGGATCGATACTCTCGCGCCGCCGTTTTTCCTCCCACAAAGAATTTCCAGATTGTCGCCCTGATTTAGATAAATCAGTCTGTCTTTTCCGTAAGCGAACATCCCCAGGCTTCCGCCATCCGGCATGAAAGACTTTTCCAACAGGTCACGGTTGTACACTGAAATGAGAAATAATTTGTAGCTGTTAAATACGCCGGTTTTGACGTCATAGATTTGATCGAGATCGGCCGGTCGAGAGCGGAATAGCTGTACGAGCTTTGCGGCAACGTCCCGTTTGATGCTTGCGTCGTCAACTCTGGCTCGACGGTCGATATCCGCCGCCATCGCATCCAAGGCGAAGCAAATAAAGACGGCGAGAATAATGACGATCCCCGGTATGCGGAACTGCCGAGCGCGCGTATTCGATAATAAGCTCACTCTTTCCTCACCGTGAAATCACCCTTGCCGCCACCGTTCCGCTCTTTCCCTTCAACTCCAATTCCATCCTCGGCGCGTCCGGGAAGTCGGCCGCGACCGCGGCGTAGCACTCTTCGTTCAAGAGAATCTCTCCCGCCGCGGCGGCGCCTTGCAGGCGGGCGGCGACGTTGACCGTGTCGCCGAGGGCCGTATAGTCGGTCACATCGCCGCCGCCGACGTTGCCGACGAAGGCTTCGCCGGTGGCGATGCCGCCGCCGACCTGGAGGCCGCCTATTTCACCCATGACGCCGCCGACGATTTCCAAAGCCGCCTCGACCGCGCGCCGCGCGTGGTCGTGCTCATGCACCGGCGCGCCGAAGAACGCCATGACCTGATCGCCCACCAGCTTGTCGACCGTGCCGTCGCGGCGAAACACCGCTTCGGCCGCGACCGCGTAAAAGCGATTGAGGCGCCCGGCCACGTCCGCCGGACTCAGCTGCTCGGCCAGGGCGGTAAAGCCGCGCACGTCCACGAACAGGATGGAGATGACCCGCGTCTCCCCGCCCGGGGGAGCCAGCTCGTATCAGAGGGTACAGAGGCTCGGGTTCTTGCGCGAGGGGCGGATCTGCAGCAGGCGAAACGGGACGGAAAACAGCCCCAGAAAAGGGACCAGGCATTCCTTGCAGCGCTTGCCGGAGGGCAGACGGCGGTAGATCCCGCGCGCGACCCTGACGGCGCCGAGCCGCCGGCGCGCTCCGATAAAAATTTTCCTCATGACGGCCGCGTCGCTTCGATTATTTCAGGCCGAACACTTCCTGAAGCTTGAAGCGCACCGCCTGCTCGCCGCCCGGGGCTACGTCGAACTTGGTCGTGTTGTCGAGCTTCTGCAAAATCGCGCGCCCTTCGGGGTCCTGGTGCATCGAGAGCAGGATGTCCTGCAGCCGGGCGGTCAGGTCGGGGTCCAATTCCTTCCGGATCGAGACGAACTGGCGCGGGAAGTTCTCGGTCTCGCCGAGAACGACCGTCTCGGCTTTTTTCTTCGCGTCCAGCCGCTCGTAATCCTCGTTGCTGAAGGCGCCGGCCACGACTTTCCGCGACAGGACCATCTCGGCGGTTTTCACCGCCGAATAGGTAAAGACGTAGCCGATCTCCTCGGGCTTGACGGCGGCGTCGAGCGAAGTCTTCTCGGCGAGCTTGAAGCCTTTGCCCGCGAGAAAGACCTTGGGGAGAAAATAGGCCGACGTCGAGCCGGGATCTTCCATGGCGATGGTCCGGCCGCGCAGGTCCTGCAGGCCGGCCGCGCCGTCTTTTCTGGCGAACAGGATGCCGCGGTATTCGGCCGCGCCGCCTTTCCACTGCCGGAGCAGCGGCAGCGCCGCACCCTGGCGGTTGATGAGATAGGTGGGGTAGGGGCTGTCCATGTAGAAATCGACTTTTTCTTCTTCGAGCTGCTTTTCGAGGTTCCAAACCGTCGGCGCGGCGACCACTCTGCCTTCGGTCGCCGGGGAGAGCTTCCGCGCGACGTAGCGCACGAAGTCGCGGAACTGCCCCTCGACCTGGGCCGGCGGCCTTTTAGACACGATGCCGAGCGAAATCGTCTTCGGCGCCTGGCCGAAGGCCTTTTCTCCCGGCGCCAGGAATAATAAAGCGGCAAGGGCGAATAAAATCCACTGTGAATATTTTTTCATAATCCTTTTTAATTTTTCCCCCGCGGGCGGAACAGCTCCACGAGCCGGCGCCGCATCGCTTCCTCGCCGCCCGGCAGCGGGTCGAATTTTGTCGTGCCGTCGGTCCGGGCGAGAATTTTTTTGCCCTCCTCGTCGTTCGGCATGGCCAATAAAGTCTCTTTCAGCCGCTGCGCCATGCCGGGATCCAGGTCCTTGCGAGTCGAAACGAGGCTTCGCGGAACAGATTCGGTTTCCCCCAGCTTGACGATTTGCGTTTTGGCCTTTTCGTCGAGCCGGTCGTGGTCGTCGTTGCTGAAAGCCCCCGCCGCGGCTTTGTCCGACAGCACCAGGTCCACCGTCTTGGCCGTGGAATAGGTAAAGATGTAGCCGATCTCCCCGGGCGGAGGCTTGCTCTCGGGCGCGGCCTTTTCCTTGAGCTGCAATCCCTTTTTCAGCAGGAAGACTTTCGGCAAAAAATAAGCCGATGTCGAGCCGGGGTCCTCGAAGGCGACGATCTTTCCCTTGAGGTCCGCGAAGCCGCTCACCCGGCCGTCTTTTTTCGCAAAGAGGATGCTGTGGTATTCCGCCATGCCGCTCTTCCAGCGCCGCAGCAGGAGCCGCGCCGCGCCCTGGCGATTGACCAGGTAGGTCGGGTACGGGCTGTCCATGTAAAAATCCACTTTTTTCTCGTCCAGGAGCTTGGTCAGCTGCGACACGGTCGGGGCGGCGACCACCCTGGCTTCGACGGCAAGCTTTTGCCCCAGATAGCGCATGAAGTCTTGAAAGTGCGCTTCGACCTCCGCCGGCGGCTTTTCGGAGACGAAGCCGAGCGCGATCGATTTGGCCGGCGCCGGGCCGGCGGCGTGAATTTGCCCGGCCGCGCCGAGAACGAGCGCGATCACTCCAGCGAGCAGAGGATTTCTTCGATTCATGGCCGCCTCCAGCACCGACAGGACCGCAAATCCCGGAGCAAGACCAGAGCGAAACTACTATAACCGAAACGGCCTTGGCAAGAACAAAAGGTCGCGCGGCTCAGGCTTTCCTGCCGCGCTTTTTCTCTTCCCAATCCTTTAATCTCGTCTTGATCGCTTTTTCCTCGCCCGATTCGGAAGGGGAGTAATATTTTTTGCCCTTGAGCGCCTCGGGCAGGTGCTCCTGATCGACGACGTGGCCGGGAAAATCGTGCGCGTAGCGGTAGTCCCTGCCGTAGCCCAATTTTTCCATCAAGTGCGTCGGCGCGTTCCTGAGATGCAGCGGCACCGGGAGCGCGCCTTTTTCCTCGACGTCCTTGGCCGCCGCGAGCATGCCTTTGTAAGCGGCGTTCGATTTCGGCGCGCTGGCGAGATAGGTCACCGCCTGGGCCAGCGGGATTCTCCCTTCCGGCAGACCGACGAAGTGCACCGCGTCCTTGGCCGCGACCGCGACCTGGAGCGCCTGGGGGTCGGCGTTGCCGATGTCTTCCGCGGCGAGGATGACTCGAGCATGCGCATGAGCCAGTAGAGCGCGGCGTCCGGATCGCTGCCGCGCATGCTCTTGATGAAGGCGGAGATGACGTTGTAGTGCTCTTCGCCCCCCTTGTCGTAGAGCAGGGCCTTTTTTTGCAGCGCTTCCTGGGCGCGCGCGAGATCGATCTGTTTTTTGCCGTTCGCCTGGCGGACGAGGCCGGCGGCGGTCTCGAGCGCGTTCAGCGCGACGCGGGCGTCGCCCTGAGACTGCTCGACGAGAAACTCGCGCGCCTCCGGAGTGAGGTCGAGCCCGGCGCCTCCCAGCCCTTTTATCTTGTCCGTGAGCGCGCGGTCGATGATCGTGCGGATGTCGTCCGGCGAGAGAGTCTGGAGCACCAGCACCTGCGAGCGCGAGAGCAGCGGGGAGATGACCTCGAAAGAGGGGTTCTCGGTCGTCGCGCCGATCAGGACCAGCGTGCCGCGCTCGACGTGCGGCAGGAAATTGTCCTGCTGCGCCTTGTTGAAGTGGTGGATCTCGTCCACGAAGAGCACCGTGCGCTTGCCGAGGCGCTGGAGCCGCTCGGCCTCTTCGATGATTTTTTTGAGCTCCTTGACGCCGGAGGAGACCGCGGAGAAATGCACGCAGCGCGCGCCGCCGGAGCCGGCGAGAATCTGCGCCAGGGTGGTTTTCCCGCTGCCCGGAGGCCCCCACAGAATGAGCGAGCGCAGCTCGCCCGCGGCGGCCAGCTCGCGGAGCAGCTTCCCCGGGCCGAGCAGGTGCTGCTGGCCGACGAATTCGTCCAGGGTCGAGGGGCGCATCCGCTCCGCCAGCGGGGTCGCGCGGGCGGGCTCGCCGGCGGCGCCGGTGTCGAACAATTCCATTGCCGATATGCTAGCACAGATTTCCCGGCAAGGTGTAGGCGCGGCCTTTTTGAAATAAAACCCCGGTTGGGGTATAGGGGAGCGGGACGGCGAAATGGAAAGAGAGCGGAAAGACCCCTCGTTTTTAGACGAAACGCCCCGCACGGTGCTCGAGCCGGGCGCTTCGGTGTCGGGCAAGCTGGTCTACGACTCGCCGGTAAAGATCGACGGCCGCTTCAAAGGGGAGATCAAGGCGAGCGCGCTGCTGGTGCTGGGCCCCGAGGCCGAGGTCGCGGCGAAGATAGCGGCCGGGCAGCTCCGCATCGAGGGGAGCCTCATCGGAACGGTGCGCGTGAGCGGCTGGATCGAAATCATGCCCGGCGGGCGCTTTCAGGGAGAGATCGAGAGCGGCCGGCTCAAAATCTACGCCGGCGGAGTGTTCGAAGGCAAGGCGAACTTGGGCCCGTCTCAGTTTCCATCCTCTTCGTAAAGGCGGGCGCTTTTCCCCGATCTTTCCCGCAGATAATAGAGCTTGGCGCGCCGCACTTTGCCGCGGGAGACCACCTCCACTTTGTCGACGCGCGGCGAATGAAACGGGAAAATGCGCTCGACGCCGATGCCGTAGGAGATCTTCCGCACGGTGAAGTTGGCGCGGTTGCCCCTGCCGGAGATCCGGATCACGATGCCCTCGAAGACCTGGGTGCGCTCTTTTTCACCCTCGACGACTTTTACGTGCACCCGGACGGTCTCGCCCGGGCGCAGCTTCGGGGCGTCTTTTTTGCTTTGCTCGGATTCGAGCTGATCCAGAGTATGCATCGGTCTCTCCTTTGATTCCCTATTAATTCCCCAAGAGGCGGTCCAGAATAATGGCCGCCGCCGAGCGGACCGACAGGTGATTGTAGTCTGTTCCGCCTTCGATCGGCTCGAGGATGTAGTCTGATCGCGCCAGGACTTCTTCGGTCAGGCCCCAACCGGTTCCCAGAAGGATTAAAAAAGGCGCAGAATCCACTTGTAGCATGTTCCGGAACCGAGCGAAAGGGGTTCGATCCGGGCCCTTGCGGGCCGAAGTCACCGCGATTTGCGGCATTTGGCCGCACTCGCGCTCGACGTCGAGGATCACGTCGTCCAGCGTGTCCGTCACGCGCGCCAGCGCCAGGGCCTCCTTCCGCGTGTGGTTGTATTCGGCGCCGTAGCCCGTCTCCCAATGGGCCATGATTTTGAGCGCCAGCTTCTTGAGCGCCTTGACCGGCGTGACGACGTAGAATCCCCTGAGGCCGTAAGTCTTCGCCGCGCGCGCGATGTCGTGAATGTCCATGTTGGTCACGGCGGTGGTGACGACCTGGCCGTTTTTGTCGTAGACCGGATGGTGCAAGAGAGCGATGTAGATCCGGCCGGTCCTGGCGCGGCCGGACTCTTTGTCTCCGGGCGCGAGCGGCGCCTTGGCGAGGAGGTCGGGCCGCCGCTCGCGGGTGAGGCTCACGCTCTGCTCCCGGCGCCATTTCTGGATGCGTTTGTGATCGCCCGAGACGAGCACCTCCGGAACTCTCATGCCCCGGAACTCCTCCGGCCGGGTGAACTGGGGATACTCGAGCAGGCCGTCGCTGAAAGAGTCCTCCTCCGGCGATTTGGCGTTGCCGAGAACACCCGGAACGAGTCGCGCCACCGCGTCGATGACGACCATCGCCGGCAGCTCGCCGCCGCTGAGCGTGTAGTCGCCGACCGACAGCTCCTCGTCGACGAACGCCTTGACCCGCTCGTCGATGCCTTCGTAGCGGCCGGAGACCAGAATCAGCTCTTCTTCCCGCGCGAGCCGCTCCGCCTGGGCCTGATCGAAGAGCCTTCCCTGCGGGCCGAGCAGAATGACGCGCGGGCGCTTCAACCCCTTTTTCGCGTCCTCGATCGCCGCGACCAGCGGCCCGGGCTTCATCACCATGCCCTGCCCGCCGCCGTAGGGGGCGTCGTCGACCGTCCGGTGCTTGTCCGTCGTGTAGTCGCGCGGGTCGATCAGGTTGACCGAGATGAGCCCCTTCTCCGCGGCCTTTTTGAGAATGCTGTGGGCCAGCGGCGAGTCGAACATCGGCGGAAAGATCGTTATGACGGTAAATTGGACCATAGAAATCGCGCAGACAATTCTAGACGGAAGGGAAGGGGAAGTCTAACGGCGGCCGAAAAAAGAAAAGTCTAGGTCCGTCGCCGCCAGGTATCCGGGTGACGATGCAGATGCAGCACGGCAAGGACGACTACGCGATCGGTCTCGGCTACAAAATAGATGCCGTAGGGGAAATGGAGCAATAGGGCCCGGCGCACACCGGTTTTTACTTGTGGAAACTGATGGGGGCTTGCAACGACTCTATCCAAAACCTCCCTTAGCCCGTTCAAAAAGCGGTTTCCTAAGCCGGATTGTTGCCCCTCATACCATAACGCCGAGCTTTCGATGTCCAGCTCCGCCTCCGGTCGAACAACCAGACGCAGTCCCATCAGTCCGAAGATGAGCCGCTAAGCTTGCGCCGTATTTCCTTTTGAATTTGCTCCCAGACTTTTCCTTCGGCGGGTTTATCACGGTGGGATTCCAGCCGTTCATCGAGGATGCGCGAGTGCCACTCGGGAACCGGGATGTCTTTGGGACTAGCCGCTATGCGGTCCCAGAGGGACTGCACATATTCGATTTTGTCTTCTATGGAAAGTTCGTCGAAACCAGGCGGTGGATTGGGTATAGCCTTGGCCATGTGCCTATCCTCCAAAGAGAAATGTACGCCAAAGCTAGAGAAGAAACAATCGCAATGGGACGGTCGATCATGTTTAGCTTTATAAGAGCCTGCAACAGGCCCCTGACAAATTCATCGCCCTTACCTCTGTGCCACGGCATCCAGCGTCTAGTGGTAGCAATCGCGCGTATCATCCAATTTATCTATCAATTTATCTATCTTGAGTGCTCTCAGGAATTCGATTTAGTTCTTCAGAGGGATGGCCGCCGCCGACCAGGCTGCGGTGAAATTACCGCGGGTTTCGTCATAAGTCACGAGTATCACGTGGTAACTGTGTACGTATCCGCCTTGCTCGTAATGCAGCAGGTAATAGCCGGGAATTCGCGCCGCCCAAATCAGTCATCTTCGCGGCAAGCTCGGGTCCACGATAACATCGGTGACTTGAAACGCCTCGCCGGGATCAGCCAGGCGAAATTCATGTTCTGGCGCGATCGTTGCGCATGCCTGTATAACCGCTGCGGGAATATTTTTTTTAAAGCGCAATATTTGAGCACTCGACGAGCTTGCCTGGAGAATTTCGCGCGCCTTTGGCGGAAGCTTGGTTGCCTCCGCAAAACAAAGCGAAGGTAACAGAGCGAAGGTCAAGATACCCACCGGAAGTCTGATGGATGAACTGGATATCATCTTTGCGCCACGCTCCCCAGGGTCTCCGCCATCCTGACGAGCCTGACGAACTCGGCGCGATAGCCTTCGGGGTCGGCCCCGCGCGCGGTATTGGCCAGCGCGGCGATCTTGTCGTAGGCGAAGCCGTCGAGCGCGCTCTCGCCGCGGAGCCGCTGGGCGAAAGCGGCGACGGCGACGGCGAAGCGCTGCTCGGCGGGCGCGGCGTCGAGTCTTGCCAGCGCGTCGGCGGCGCGCACGGTTTGCTCGATCAGCCGGCTCGCCGTTTCGCGCGGCAGCTTGTAGCGGAGCCGCACGAACGCCAGCTCGCCGGCGCCTTTATTCGCCTGCGGCACGGTACGCTCGCGCTCCTGCTGATATCTCAATGGATCGACGCGGCGCGCCTTCGCTCCGGCGGGCGTGATCTCGTAGAGGGCGGTCACCGTGTGGCCCGCGCCGATGTCCCCGGCGTCGATCCTGGCGTCGTTGAAGTCCTCGCGCTTGAGCATGCGCGTCTCGTAGCCGATCAGGCGGTACTCCGCGACCTCGGCCGGGTTGAATTCGACCTGGATCTTCACGTCGTCGGCGATCGGGAAGAGCGTCGAGGCGAGCTCCTCGGACATCGCCTTCCGCGCTTCAAGCAGTGAATCGATATAGGCCGCGTTGCCGTTGCCGGCCTGCGCCAGCCGCTGCATCAGCGCGTCGTTGAAATTCCCCATGCCGACGCCGAAGATCGAGAGATAGATGCCGGTCTTCCGCTTGGCGGCGATGAAGCGCTCCAGCTCCTTCGGGTCGGTGACGCCGACGTTGAAGTCGCCGTCGGTGGCGAGGATGACGCGGTTCACCGCCTGCTTGTCGAAGTGGCGCTCGGCGAGCGCGTAGGCGCGCTGCAAGCCCTCGCCGCCGGCGGTCGAGCCGTTGGCGCTCAGGCCGTCGATCACGTCGAGAATCTTCTGCTTGTCGCGCCCGGCGGTCGGCTCGAGCGCTGTCCGGGCCTCGCCCGCGTAGGTCACGACGGCGACCCGGTCGTCGTCCCGGAGCTGGGCCGCGAACAGGCGAAAGCCCTGCTTGAGCAGCGGCAGGCGGTCGTCCGGCGCCATCGAGCCCGAGGTGTCGATCAAAAGCACCACGTTGGCGCGCGGCCGCTCGGCCCGCGCGATGTCGTAGCCGCGAACGGCGATGTGCAGGAGCTTATTGTCCGCGCTCCACGGGCTCGGCAGCACCGTCGTCGTGACCCGGAAGGGCCGGGCGCGGTCCTCCGGCGCGGGATATTCGTAGGGAAAATAGTTGACCAGCTCCTCCACCCGCACCGCCTCGCGCGGCGGGACATTACCGTTTGCCAAACTACGGCGGACGAAGGCGTAGGACGCCGTATCGACGTCGACGCTGAAAGTGGACACCGGATGCTCGGCGACGGTGACGACGCCGTTCGGCTCTTTGTCGGGGAAGCGGTCGTTGCCGGGCGGGATGACGGGCGCTGGATAGTTGGGCGGATAATACGCATGCGCCGCCGGGCGGCCTCTGCCGAGGTCCAGGCTGTAACGATGTAACTTCTCTGCCGGCGGGCTCGCCGCCGGGGCGACCACATGTTTGCCGAGCAAGTCCAGCGCGCTTAGATTCGTTTCCTGGTTTGCCCGCCCCGCCCCGGTCGTCGAAGAAAACGCCGAAGATGGCGGTTGGCTTGGCAATGATGGAGCGGTGGATTTTGCCGCCGTTGCGGGCGGCTCCAGCTTTTGAGCGCACGCCGCGAGAAAAAACAGCGCTAAGGCAATGGCGGTGATCCAATGATGTGAGTGGCGCATGAGTATCTCCTCCTCGCATGCCGGTCGGCACGACGATTTAAAATACTCATTAGACAACGGCTGTGGATTTTAGTTCCCGGAAAGATGCGGGCCGATTTTATTTATTTTGTTCGCCGAGCGCCCGGCGCAATTCCGCCGTGAGCTGCTCGCTCAATTCCGGCCGGCCGTGGAAGGCGGCGGGGGTGTTCTGAAACAGCGCGATGCGCCACCGGCCGCCCTGTTTTACGGCGACCAGCGTCTGGACTGCGTTGATCGGCGGGTGGATGTCCGACTGGCCGGGCGGCACCATGCCGGCGACGGCGCGGACGAGCGCGGTCCCGGGAGATAAAAAGCGAATGTCCCGCACGATCGCCACGTAAGCCGGGGTGGCATGGTCGGTGAAGATGCGGCCGATATGCGACTCGATCTCCGCCGGGCCGTTCACCATACTGCCGTCGAAGCCGACGACGTTGCCGTCCTCGGCGAACAACGCGGCGATCTTCCGCGCGGCGCGCGCATTCCAGCCGTCCAGGAGCGCCTGATAGAGAGCGCGGACCTTCCGCCGGTCGGCGGCGCGTGGGTCGTGGGGTTTGGGTTTGCGGGGTTTCATTTGCTCCGCGGCGAGAAGATCTCTATCAGCTCTGGAGCCGTCTCAATTTTTCAAAGCGCCGCCGCATCTGCTCGATGCGGCTTAAATATCCGCTGAGGCTGTGATCGCCGCATTTATCGCCGCCGGACGCCTGAAAGCCGCGCCGGGCGAAGGCGTCGCCTTTGGCCGCGCCGCAGAGGTGGATCACGGCGGCGAGCCTTTGCTTTTGCGCCAGGCTCGCTTTTTTGATGCGGCGCGCGGCGAGCGTGTCTTCCACGCCCTGGTGCAGATAGGCGGCGGTCATCTCGACCGCGTGGCTCGGCAGCGTGCGGAAATAAAGACGGTTGAACCAGCAGGAACGCCAGTCCCGCCACGGCCCGTCGCGGACGACCTGGTGGTCGCGGATGCAGTACTTCCGCGCCACGGCGAACGTGCCGTCGGTGATTTGAAACATGCCGAGCGCGCTCGAGGCGGGGCGGTAAATCTCGAAGGGGTTCCACGACCATTTCCAGCGCCAGTAGGTGCGGGCGACGGGGTTGCCCTCCGCCTCCACCTGGGCCAGGGCGGCGAGAAACTCGGGCGAAAGATCGCCGGTGGAATAGTACTCGAAGAGCGAGCCGTAGCTCCGCCACGTGGCCTGGGGAGTCTTGAAGCCGGAGGCGCTCACCGGCGCCAGAAGCTCGCCGGGCTTGCGGTAGACCTGGTAGGCCCAGTTGACGACGAAAAATACCGCGAGCGCGACGATCAGGCAGGCGGCGGTGAGCGCGCCGCGCCGGAGCCGCGCGCTCCCGCCGGAGCGCGGCCGGAAGACCCCGCGCGCGCGGCTATAAGCGATGGCTGGCATGAGAGATACGTTTACTGCCGTGTATTTTTTCCATTCGCCTGCCGGGAAATCGAGACGGGCCTATTTTACCGTAGAACGGCCGGGAAGGAAATAAGAGTGAAGCGGCGATCCCCGCCCACCCTTCGACAGGCTCAGGGCGAACGGGGGTGGAATATTAAAATTTTCCGTTCGTGCTGAGCTTGTCGAAGCACGAAAACGCTACGGGCTGGGGTCCGGCGGAGGGAGAATGAAGGGCAGGGCGGCGACGGTGAAGGCGACCGCGATCATGACCACGAGCGCGGCGAGCGGCCACCACGCGCCGGTGACCGCTTCGAGATCGGCGCCGTCCGGATCGCCGCTCAGGTAGCGGACCCGCACCCGCTGGCCGACCACGTAGGGGTTCGGCCGGAGCGACCTGGCGGAGGTGAAGCGTATCGTCTCGCCGTCTTGCGCGGTGAAGGCGACCACGGGGGCGAATAAGGGGTGCCCCGCCGGCTCGTTCGTCGGGGTCTCGGCTTTGAAGTCGACGATCTCGCCTTCGGCGAGAATCCCCCGGCGCCGCCATTCGAGCTTCTTTAACAACACGCGCCGCGCCGCGAGCGACATGTACACCCCCATCGCGGCGAAGGGGAGCGAGAAGCCCCAGCGGAGCAGGGTGAGTTTGAAGGGGGACATCAACTACAACTCCAACAATCCCTCCGGCGGGTCGACGAT
>WNFL01209201.1_pt1 | contig 25609 bp, 15 predicted proteins | sample 5400361 | NCBI WGS metagenome assembly WNFL01 (sample SAMN13153351, study PRJNA577476) | soil metagenome | isolation source: 40 cm soil on Douglas fir-dominated hillslope | place: USA:California | collected 2013-09-17
AGGGTACGGGCCTAGCGCTCTCCGATTTGCAACATATTGTTGGCAGACCCATGCTTGCAAGTGAGGAGCCAAAGCCCCCAACCTACAGAGAATTTGGGTTTAGCCCGAAACGGCACGGGAAGAAAGGCGTTTTTTTGGGATTCCTTGCTGCTTTCGATCTTAGCCGCCTAAGGCCCCATGCAAGCGCCGCCGGCTATGGTTTTCGACTGAATCCCACAGCCTCTCCGGCACCCACCCTTAAGGAACTTGCCAACGGCTAGTTGCACTTAGAGGATCACCGCGTTGGCGACTCATCCCGATCAGGCCAGTGCTCCAGCAGGGCGTTGGCTCTTCTCGCAGGCGTAGCGCAATCCCTTGCTGCTTCGTTTTAGCGTTCCTGTTGCGACAATGTGTACAACTGAGTACAGTCGATGACAGAGACCCTCTCGATACGAATCGATCCCGAGACGAAAAAACGATTGGACGCCTTGTCGAAACGCTCCAGACGTTCGAAGTCCTTCCTCGCAGCGGAAGCGATCACAGCCAATGTTTAGTCTGAGGAGTGGCAGCTTGGAGAGATTCAAGCCGGCGTCGCGGAATTAGACTCCGGAAGGGAAGTCAGCCACGAGAAGGTCTCTAAGTGGCTGTGATCCTGGGGCAAACCTGGTAAAACAAAAGCTCCTCTATGAAGGTTGTCTGGTCCCGCAGGGCGTTTCCGCATCTTATGCACCTGCGAGAATACATTGAGAAGGACTCTGAACAGAACGCCGCGATGCTTGCCGAGCGCATGCTCCAGGCTGTCGATCTTCTTCAGATCCACCCCCAGATCGGACGACCGGGCCGGTTGCTCGGCACCCGCGAGCTTATCGTTCCCGATACTCCGTACATCATTTCCTATCGAGTGCGGGGCGAGAGACTGGAGTTGATCGCCGCCTTCCACGGTCGCCAGAAATGGCCCGTGAACCTTTAGCAGAATCCAGTCTGAGCTTCAGCGCCCGATGCGAACCCCAACAACCTTCGAGACTTGGCGCCGCCTGCAGGCCATCGGAACGCGACGCCCACGTTATTCCCGCGCGATTTTAACCCGACTGATCATTCCCGGAGTTAGCGCACCGTAAACGTCACCGGTCCCCCAGTCGCAGTCAGCGATCCGTAGGTGGCGGTGACCGTGAGTGAGTAGGTTCCGGTCGGATCCTTCGGTCCTAGACGATAGCTCCAGCTGGCCTTGCCGGTGACATCGGTAATGGTGCTCTTGGTGGTAACGCTGCCGTCCGCTTTCGTAAGGCGAAAAACGACGCTCGCGCTGGCGGCCGGATTGGCGCCGCTTAGCACGATTGCGGTCATGGAAACTACGGATTTGGGTGCGTAGGTGGAGGATCCCACGCTTGGCGTCACGTAGAGCAACGATGGTGGCGGCGGTGGCGGCGGCGACGGTGGCGGAGCCATCACTGTGACGTTCGCGCTGGCCGAGCTCGTGAAGGAGCTATCGGCTCCTGACGCGTTAACCCCGTAAACCGCAGGAGTAGTCCCTGACGGGATGCTCTTCGTCATCGTCACGGAACCGGACTGGCCTGGACTAAGAGTTAGCGCCGACGTCGAGAACAAGGTCGGCCAATTTGACGGCAGCGTTGAGCCGATGCCGAAGGTGCTCGAAGCGCAGCCCGCTGAATCCTTATTGGTGACTGAGACAGTGTAGTTTACGTTGGTCCCGGCGTATGCACTCGGATTGAGAGGCGACGCCGACACCGTCGGGTTGACCTGCGTGCAGGGAGCGGCCCCGTAGCTCACCGCCACTCCCAGCCCGGCCGAGGTCGCGCTTTGTATAGTCAACGAGAGGTTGGAATAGGGGTCTACCCAAGTCTGGCCGGCGGTCAACGCGGCGTCTGCGAAGGACGCAGTGCCAGTCGTGTAGTCCAGCAGGTCTGTGTATCCGCCCGTAATCGAGTCTTGATAGTGAATGAGCGCGCCACCGAAGATTTCCGGGTTCAGCGTCGAGTCATAGTCTCCGACCGGCTGACGGTATTCGACCCAAATCCAGCTGCTGCTCCCGGTGCCCCGCTGCACCTTCAGCGTTTGGACACCGGCGGACGGCAGTTCGGTGGGCTGCAGCAGGTAAGTCCCACTGCTCTGAACCGTGACGACATTCGTACCGCTACGCTGCCAACCCAGGCTCAGCTTCTGGGGTCCTGTATAGTGTCCGAAATTCCAGAATCCCATCGCGGAATTAATATCGCCATACTCATCGATGGCTCCCGCAGCCCCCAAGGCTCCCAATGACTCTGTCCCGAAGGACCGGGATCGAGAGTGCATCAGCCCCAGGCCATGGCCGGCTTCATGACCCAACAACTGCGGGCCTGAGTCGCCGCCCCCGAAGTAGTCCGCGAGCACCCACGAAGCAGATGCCGTAAACGTTCCATCGGCAGGCGAGCTGTAGGAGGCGCACCCGATATCTGACAACCCTGCGAAGCTGCATCCACCTGGATTTGGAAACACCAGAAAAACGCGGCTGTAATTGTGAAAATTTACATCCGCATCGGCGGCCTTGGTAGCCGCGGCCAGCATCGCATCCGGTTGGCTGCAACTGTATAGCGCATCCAGCGTATACCAGCCGAATACATTGCCGGTGGCCCAGGTCTGGCCGTAGGAAGCCTCACGCCAGTAGCGATCCAGCGACCGGCCCGTGGTGCCAAAGAAAGCGTTCGAGACGCTTTGGGTCGTGACTCCCGAGGGCGGCGGTACGCCAGGAAACGTTACTAGTAATACAGCGACATTTTGCTGACCTATTGGTCCGCACGACGAAGATGTGGCCGACGAAGTCACGGTGGCACTTGCGGCAGCGATCACTTCCGCCTGACGGACGCCTTTGAAGCTGACGATGTCACCACACTTTGAGTCGGGCTCCACGCCTCCCATGTGGACTTCGAGTGTCTCATCGCCGGTCCGCAACCGATGCACTACGCGGTTGGTCCGAAAATCCTCGCTGTCATAGACCCTGGTTTGCACCGGGCCACTCCAGGTACCGTGCGATTCTAGAAGCCCAGCGGCTTCCGGAAACGCTGTAGCCAGTTCTTGGATTGCCTCGGGTGCAAAGCTCTGCCGCAGAGCCTCGGCCGGGTCCTCTTGCATCAGCTCGCGCAGAGCGTCGGCGCGAGCCTTGAGTCGTTGCACTGCCCGCTTTTGTAATCCCGCCCCGGCTGCGGCGCCGCCCAACTGCCGGGCTTCCGAGTGCAATAGCAGCGCCTCGCTATTCAGGTCGTGGACTTGCCCTGAGAGCCGCACCGCGCGCTCATTCACGCGTGATCGCGCGGGTATCCCGGTGCCAGGCCGGATATCCTGGGCACTCACCGTTGAAGCCAATCCACTGACCGCTAGCGCGATGATAATAAGACGGCAACGACTGTTGATCACGAAATGCCTCCCGAAGAATTCGGGCTGCCTCTCCACGAATGTAGGTGCGGGAGGCCTCCCTATTTACGGGTATCGGCAAGACTCATGGAACCTAATAGCTAGGGGCAACCTTAAACCGCCTAGGAATGTCCCCGGGGGCAGTATTAAGTAGATTCTCAGGAGGTATATGCGGTGGCTACGCTAGGGTCCGCCGGTAGTACGTTTCTCAAGACCTGGAGCGTAACGCAAGCTTGACGGAGTTCGGCGCGAGCGCGTGAGCCTCAAGAGGCCGAAGGCGGCGAGCCCAATACACGCGATCGAGAGGGTGGCGGGCTCCGGGATAACGGTAGAGTCTACCTGTCCGCTATACATCAAGCCGAAGGTGTCCGAGCCTCTTTGATAGACATCGAATTCCAACCTATGTACCAGTCCCGGAGCACTGAAGATGATGTTCGTGCTGTTTGCTGGCGTACATCCGATCGGACCGCCGGCGCAATGCTCCTCCAGAGTCGGATTGGCCGGGAACAGGAGCACGCCGTCGAGTTTTACCGTGGCAGTATCGTCGGCCCAGATCTGGATCGATCCAGTCACTCCGGTGCCTCCGGTGAGGGTGAAGTCCTGATAGAAAATCGCTGTGGGCGTGCTGAGATCGGTGTTGGGTAACATGATCCCGCCGCGACCGGTATTCTCGAACGAGACCCATTTCGCGAAAGGGTCTATCGCCCAGGGCGTCTCGGGCGTAATCAGGACGTTGGGGCCGAAGTTGTTGCTCTCACCCGCCGAAACCCCGCTCAGTAACGTGATCGAGCCGGCGTCCGCCGCCAGCCCTGCGACCATCAGTAGGATCAAACTCTTCACAGTTTGGGGAAACTGTCCCGCCTTCAAATTCAACCAGAGATTAACAGTTACCCCGGAAGCTGACGCGGTACTTTAATACCGTGCCACTCTGAGTTTGGTACCGTCCCGGAGGAGGACAAGTACTAACAGAAAACGCGATCGCGGATGCGAGAGCAGGTGTTCACCGGCGGCGAGTGATGATGAGCTTTTCTACGAGAGCAAGCACCGACAGGTCGGTGCCCTGATCCGCCAGCAGTTGCGGATGAATCACACCGCCCTCCGCGGTTATTCGGTCAGCTTCGGATGCTGAGCACACGCTCCTGTCGCAGCGTTAAGCCGCGTGTGGAATCCGCTAGAGTGTGGCGGGAAAGGGACGTCGCTTGCCTTTATCTTGGGGAAGCCAACGTTGCAGCATCTGGCGGACCGCGCGAACATAATCGGAGAGATTGGAGGGCTTGGCTACCACCTCGCTGGCTCCCAGCTCCATAGCCAGCCGTGCGCTGGCCTCGCTTCGATAAGAGGTAAAAACCACGATGGGCGTCTCCGCGGACTTGTAGCGCGCCAGTACATCGTCTCCTGAGATCTTGGGCAGGTTGAGATCGAGAATAATCAGATCCGGCTTAAAATCGCCGCCAGTCAGCATGGACAAGGCTTCCTCACCATCGGCCGCGACATGAATCTTGATGGAGGCAGGGTACTCCTCAACCACCTGCGACATGATCAAGGCATCCCCCTCGCTGTCTTCCACGATCAGCACGTCGAGCGATTTCATTAGTCTCCGTAAAGGCTGCTGGTATCCCCGCCGAGCGGGCACACTTACCTGGGAGTAGAGCGGGGTTGGTCAACATGTGTTTCAGATCTTCCGTGTAATTCGGCTGTTCAGGCTTAATCCCTCGGGAGACAGAAGAATCGGCTCGGCCTGGGAAGAAGTGTGTATTGATGGACTTACAGGGGCGCTCGCCGTGCCATACCTAGTGAAGCGCGTGGATTGCCTCGGGTGCCTCGCTTGCAGACAGTAGTAACAGGTGATCTGTGGTTCGAGTCTTCTCAAGGGGAGGTGTAGACGACCCTTGCAGTCGGGGTTGCCGCGCATCTTTTCAACGCTGATCGTCGCCGAGTTGTTGCCAGGGGACACAGCGGCTTGACCGCTTCTGGACACATATGAACGACGATCCGACGCGGAATTCGGGTCCCGAGACGCCGCAGCCGGAGCCGGTTGGCGCGCTTCCACCGGGCCACGAACCGCTTCTTCTGCCACCAGCTAATACTCCTTCCGCCTCCGGTTCCCGGAGAGTCTCGCGACGCTGGTTGTGGCTTCTGCTACCTCTTTTCCTGATCGCCGCGGCGGTATACGCCTACAAAGTCGCAAAACCTCCGGCAGCGAATGAATCCGCAAAGGGCAAGGGAAAGAAAGGCGGCGACGCAGGCACGCCGGTCATCGCCGCTCGCGCGCGCAAGGGCAATATCGGAGTTTATCTGAACGGTCTGGGAGCGGTCACGCCGATCTATACCGTTACCCTTCGAAGCCGCGTCGACGGAGAACTGATGAACATCCGCTATAAGGAAGGCGACCTGGTTCAGAAAGGCGACCTGCTGATTGAGATCGACCCGCGGCCCTTCGAAGTCCAGCTAACCCAGGCCGAGGGTCAGATGGCGAAAGATCAGGCGACGCTCGCGAATGCGCGCATCGACCTCGCTCGCTACGAAACTCTCTTAAAGCAGAATGCGATTCCCGAGCAGCAAGTGGCCACGCAGCGGGCCACGGTTCTGCAGGACGAAGGAATCGTCAAGTCCGATCAAGGACTAATCGACAGCGTCAAGTTAAACCTGATTTACTGCAAGATCACTGCGCCGATTACAGGCCGTGTGGGTCTGCGCCTGGTGGATCCCGGCAACATCGTGCATGCGAGCGACTCGACCGGCCTGCTGGTGATCACACAGATCCAGCCGATCAGCGTGATCTTTACCGTAGCCGAGGACCAACTCAACGGGATTCTTCGCAAGAAACGCGCGGGCCAGAAGCTGCAGGTCGACATCTACGACCGGGAGATGCAAAAGAAAATAGCGCAGGGAACTTTGGAAACGATCGACAACGAAATCGACCAGACCACGGGCACAGTTCGGCTGCGCGCCGTAAGCGACAACAAGGACCAGGGGCTGTTCCCCAACCAATTCGTGAATGTCCGGATGTTGCTGGAGGAGAAGAAAGGCGTGGTGCTGGTGCCGGGCGCCGCGATTCAGCGCACCACCAACTCGACCTTCGTCTACCTGGTCAAGCCCGATTCGACGGTGACTGTGCGCGACGTGAAGATCGGCACCATGGAAGGAGACGATAGCGAGATCACCGAAGGCCTGCAGGAAGGCGACGTGGCGGTGATGGCCGGCGCGGACAAGTTGCAAGAGGGCAGTAAGGTGACGGCTCAGATTCCCGGCGAATCGCAGCCTGCCTCCGGCGCCCGTTCGGCACCCGGTGGCAAGACCGATGCAGGCGGGAAAGGCCGCGGCAAGCAGAAGCAATGAGCCCTTCGCGCACCTTTATTCTTCGGCCGGTGGCGACCTCGCTGCTGATGACCGGAATTCTGCTGGCGGGCATCGTGGCCTACCGCCAACTCCCCGTCTCGGCGCTTCCGGAGGTAGATTATCCGACTATTCAGGTCATCACGTTTTATCCCGGCGCCAGCCCGGATGTTATGGCGTCTTCTGTCACCGCGCCACTCGAACGGCAATTCGGCCAGGTTCCCGGCTTGCAGCAGATGACCTCGGTCAGTTCCGACGGCAGCTCGGTGATCACGCTGCAATTCAAGCTCACGTTGAACATCGATGTCGCTGAGCAGGAGGTTCAGCAGTCCATCAATGCGTCGGGTACTTTTTTGCCGCCGGATCTGCCGGCACCGCCGGTGTATAGCAAGACCAATCCCGCCGATACGCCGATCCTCACGCTGGCGCTCTCTTCGAGCACGCTGCCGCTCTCGAAAGTTGAAGATCTTGCCGACACGCGCCTAGCTCCGAAGATCTCGCAGCTTCCCGGCGTCGGATTGGTCAGCATCAGCGGCGGCCAGAAACCGGCCGTGAGGATTCAGGCCAACCCGACCATGCTCGCGTCGTACGGGTTGAATCTGGAAGACGTCCGCAGCGCGATTACAGCGGCCAATGTGAATCAGGCCAAAGGGAACTTCGACGGGCGCTTCCAGTCCTTCCAAATCGGCGCGAACGACCAGTTGCTTTCGAGCTCCGACTATTCCGGCCTGATCATCGCCTACCGCAATGGAGCGCCGGTTCGATTGTCGGACATTGCGCTGGTGAAGGACGATGCGGAGAATGTCCGCCAGGCCGCCTGGATGGATCAGACTCCCGCGGTCATTCTGAACATTCAACGGCAGCCCGGCGCCAACATTATTTCGGTGGTGGACAGCATTCATCAGCTCATGCCGCAGCTCACCGCGTCGCTACCGAGCGCGATCGGTGTTCGCGTACTCACCGACCGTACCAATACCATCCGAGCATCAGTCAGAGATGTTCAATTCGAATTGATGCTGACCGTGGGGCTGGTGGTGATGGTGATCTTCCTGTTCCTGCGCAATTTCGCCGCAACTGTGATTCCCAGCGTCGCGGTACCCCTTTCGCTGGTCGGCACTTTCGGCATCATGTACCTGCTCGGCTATAGCCTGAACAATCTAACGCTTATGGCTTTGACCATCTCCACCGGATTTGTGGTGGACGATGCGATCGTCATGATCGAAAACATCAGCCGCTACATCGAGCAGGGCGAGAAGCCGCTGGAGGCAGCGCTCAAAGGCTCCGAGCAGATCGGCTTCACGATTATTTCGCTCACCATTTCGTTGATCGCGGTGCTGATCCCGCTGCTGTTCATGGGCGACATCGTGGGACGTCTGTTCCGCGAATTTGCGGTGACTCTTGGCGTCACGATTCTGGTGTCGGCGGTAGTTTCCCTTACACTGACGCCGATGATGTGCGCGAAGCTTTTGCGCCATCGGCCTGAGCAGCAGCAAGGCCGCTTGTTTCGCGCCTCTGAACGCGCCTTCGAGCGGATCATCGAGTTCTATGGAAAAACTCTGAGATTCGTCCTGCGTTATCAGAACACCACGCTGCTGGTTGCAGCCGGCACGCTGGCACTCACCATTTTTTTGTACATCGTGATTCCCAAGGGATTTTTCCCGATCCAGGACACTGGCGTCATTCAGGGCGTGTCTGAGTCGGCGCAGACCGTCTCTTTCCAGGAAATGTCGGAGCGCCAGCAGAAGCTGGCCAAGATCATCCTGCAGGATCCGGCGGTCGATAACCTGTCTTCCTTCATCGGAATCGACGGCACCAACGCCACGCTCAACAGCGGCAGAATCCAAATCAACCTGAAACCGCTGGACGACCGCGATGCAAGGGCCAGCGATATTATCCGCCGCTTGCAGCCGAAGCTGGAGGAAGTGGCCGGGATCACGCTGTTCATGCAGCCGGTCCAGGATCTGACCGTGGAAGATCGCGTCAGCCGCACGCAGTTCCAGTACACGCTTGAGGATCCCAGTCCCGACGTGCTCAACACTTTCGCGCCGCGCCTGCTGGCCAAGTTGAAAGAGCTGCCCCAACTGCGCGATCTCGCAAGCGATCAGCAGGACCAGGGCCTGCGCGCAAAATTGGTGTACGACCGCGACACGGCCTCCCGTCTCGGCATCACGCCGACCGCGATCGACCAATTGCTCTACGACGCTTATGGGCAGCGCCAGGTCTCGACTATGTTCACGCAGTCGAATCAGTACCACGTCGTGCTGGAATTGCTGCCCGGATTTCAGAAGGGTCCGCAAGACTTGCGCGACCTGTATATCCGGACCGGTGCGACTGCAACCAGCGGCAACTCGGGTCTGGTAGCGGGCGGAGCGTCATCGACCAGTCTCTCGCGCGGTCCGACCAACGGCGCGGCGGGCGCGGCCACTAGCATCGTGACCGGCTCCGGCTCCACTCAGTCGTCCCAGGTTTTTAGTGGCGCGGCCGCATCCTCGACCGTGTTTGCGAACGGGAGCCAGGTTCCACTGGGCGCTTTCTCGCATGTCGAGCTGACCGCGGTTCCAGTGACGGTGAATCATCAGGGCCAGTTCCCGGTGACCACCTTGTCGTTCAACCTCGCGCCCGGGGTCTCGCTCGGAAACGCAGTCAAGGCCGTCGAAAAAGCAAAGCAGGAAATCGGGCTGCCGCCCAGCATTCAAGCCGCGTTTCAGGGCACCGCCCAAGCTTTTCAAGCTTCGCTCGGCAACGAAGGACTGCTGATTCTAGCCGCGATCGTCACCGTGTATATCGTCCTGGGCGTGCTTTATGAAAGTTACATCCATCCGCTTACGATTCTCTCGACACTGCCGTCGGCGGGGGTCGGCGCGCTGTTGGCGCTCATGCTGTGCGGGCAGGATTTCGGAGTGATCGCGCTGATCGGATTGGTGCTGCTGATCGGAATTGTCAAGAAGAACGCGATTATGATGATCGATTTCGCGTTAGATGCCCAGCGCGAGGAAGGCAAGCCGCCTGAGGAGGCGATCTATCAGGCATGTCTGCTGCGTTTCCGCCCTATCATGATGACCACCATGGCAGCGCTGCTGGGCGGCGTGCCGCTCGCATTCGGAACCGGCACCGGGTCCGAGCTGCGCGTCCCGCTGGGCATCACCATCATCGGCGGATTGATCTTCAGCCAGATTCTGACGCTGTACACGACGCCCGTGATTTACCTCTGGTTCGACCGCCTGGCGCAACGCTTCGCGTCGAAACGCAAACACCAAACTGGAGAACACCCCGGACCCGGCCAGCAACCGGCGCCTGAGCCAGCGCACTAGCCATGAATATCTCGGAACCATTCATCCGCAGGCCCATCGCCACCACGCTGCTGACCATCGGCGTGGCACTGGCCGGCGCGGTTGCGTTCCGCCTATTGCCGGTTTCGCCGCTACCCGACGTGGATTTCCCGACCATCTCAGTCAGTGCGAGCCTGCCGGGTGCGAGTCCGGAAACCATGGCATCGTCGGTGGCCACTCCGCTCGAGCGCCAATTCGGACGCATCGCCGGGGTCACTGAGATGACCTCGTCCAGCGGTCTCGGATCCACTTCCATCACGCTGCAGTTCTCGCTCGATCGCGACATCGACGCAGCCGGGCGCGATGTGCAAGCCGCGATCAACGCAGCGCGAGGAAATCTACCAGCGAATCTGCCCGGCAACCCCACCTATCGCAAGGTCAATCCATCGGATGCGCCGATCTATATGATCGCTTTGACCTCTGGCGTTTTGAGCAAGGGGCGGATGTACGACGCAGCCTCCACGATCATGGCGCAGAAGCTGTCGCAGATCACCGGCGTCGGGCAAGTAGTGGTGGGCGGAAGCTCGCTTCCCTCGGTTCGCGTGGAATTGAATCCGGACGCGTTGAACAAATATGGAATCGGCCTGGAACAGGTGCGCACGGCGCTGGCGAGCGCGAACGCGAATGTCCCCAAAGGCCACTTCTCCTATGGCGCACAGAGCTGGGAAATCGGGGCTACCGATCAGATTTTCAAGGCCTCGGAGTACACGCCCCTGATCGTCGACTATCGGCGTGGCGCCGCGGTGCGGATTTCGGACGTCGGCTCCGCGACCGATTCGGTAGAGGACCTTCGCAATTCCGGCTACTCCAACGGCAAGCCTTCGGTGCTGGTGATTATTTTCCGTCAGCCCGGCGCCAACATCATCGACACCGTCGATCGTATCCACGCGATTCTCCCGCAGCTTCAGGCATCCATTCCTCAATCCATTCAAATGCGCGTCGCGATGGACCAGACCATTACCATTCGCGCTTCGGTCAACGATGTGGAGCGCACCCTGGTCATCTCGGTGCTGCTGGTATTGCTGGTGGTGTTCGTTTTCCTGCGCAATGTGCGCGCCACCTTCATTCCGAGCATGGCGGTTCCCGTGTCGCTGATCGGGACGTTCGGCGTGATGTACCTGCTGAATTATCACGTGGACAATCTGTCGCTGATGGCGCTGACGATCTCCACCGGTTTCGTGGTGGACGACGCCATCGTGGTGATCGAAAACATCACTCGCTACCTGGAGCAGGGGATGCGTCCCTTCGAAGCAGCAGTGAAAGGCGCGGGCGAGATCGGATTCACCGTGCTGACCATCAGTATTTCGCTGATCGCGGTGTTCCTTCCGTTGCTGTTGATGGGAGGAATTGTGGGCCGCCTTCTGCGCGAATTCGCGGTGACACTCTCGGTGGCGATCGTGATCTCCATGCTGGTCTCGCTCACCGCGACTCCGATGATGTGCGCCCACCTGCTAAAGCAGGAGCAACACCACGGGTGGCTGTACCGGACCAGCGAGCGCGGATTCAATTGGGTGATCAACACCTACGGACGCACGCTCAATGTAGTGCTGCGTCATTCTTTTATCACCCTGCTGATCCTGCTGGGAACCATCGCGCTGAACGTGTACCTGTTCGCGAAAGTTCCCAAGGGGTTTTTCCCGCAGCAGGACACCGGCCGTCTGGGCGGGTCGATTCAAGCCGACCAGTCCACTTCGTTTCAACGTATGGACGTGGTGTTGAAACAGTTTGTTGAAATCATCGATGCGGATCCAGCCGTGGATACCTGCCAGGCGTTCACGGGAGGCGGCCGCGGCGGGGCGACCAATTCCGCTCGCATGTTCATTTCGCTGAAGCCCCTGAAGGAGCGGAAGGTCACTGCGGATCAGATCATCGCGCGGCTGCGGCCAAAACTGGCCCGGATTCCCGGCGCGACCCTGTTTCTTACTTCCACCCAGGATTTGCGGGTGGGCGGCCGGCAAAGCAACGCGCAGTATCAGTTCGCGCTGCGCGGCGATAACATCCAGGATCTCACCAGTTACGGCCCGCGCCTCACCGAGGAGCTTCGCAAGATTCCCATCATCGCCGATGTAAACAGCGATCTGCAGAACCACGGCCTGCAAACCTTCGTCGCCTACGACCGGGCGACCGCGGCGCGCTTCGGCATCTCCTCGCAACTGATCGACAACACCCTGTATGACGCGTTTGGGCAGCGGCCCGTCTCGACCATGTATACGGCGCTGAATCAGTACCACGTGGTGATGGAAGTTGCGCCACAATATTGGACCAATCCGGAGATCCTCAAACGAATCTACGTTCGCTCGCCGGCCGGCCAACAGGTCCCGTTGAATGCCTTCGCGCGCTTCGCCCCGGAAGTCGCGGCGCTATCGGTGACGCATCAAGGCTTGTTTCCAGCCGTCACGATTTCGTTCAACCTTCAGCCGGGCGTGGCCCTCGGCGAGGCCGTCACCGCGATTGATCAAGCCTCCCGCAACATCGCTCTTCCCTCCAGCATTCAGACTTCGTTCGCGGGAACCGCGCAGGCCTATCAGGACTCGCTCAGCAATGAGCCGCTGCTGATCGCGGCCGCGCTGGTTACGGTTTACCTGGTGTTGGGAATCCTCTATGAGAGCTACATCCACCCGATTACGATCCTGTCGACGCTTCCCTCGGCCGGAGTCGGCGCGCTGCTGGCACTCCTTTGGACGCATACCGACCTCAGCATCATCGCGATGATCGGGATCATTCTGCTGATCGGAATCGTGAAAAAGAACGCGATTCTGATGATCGATTTCGCGCTGGCGGCGGAGCGCCTGGAAGGTAAAAATTCGCGCGATTCCATCTTCGAAGCCTGCCTGCTGCGCTTCCGGCCCATTCTGATGACCACCATGGCGGCACTGCTAGGCGCGCTCCCGCTGGCGTTGGGAACCGGAACCGGATCTGAGCTGCGCCGCCCCCTCGGTATTACGATCATCGGCGGGTTGATTGTGAGTCAGGTGCTGACGCTGTTCACGACGCCGGTGGTTTACCTATACTTCGATCGGCTTTCCCACTGGTGGGAGCGGGTCCATCTCTTCAAACGCCGACGCAATCCCGTAGGTGCGGAGGCCTGATGAAGCGCGCTCTAGCTAGGTCGGCAGTGATCGCTGCATTCGCTCTCACGGCTTGCCGCGTCGGGCCCAACTATACCAAGCCATCCGCTCCCGCGCCGCCCGCTTTCAAGGAAGCGCCGCCAGTCGATTTCAAGGAAGCCGAAGCGGCCGGCTGGAAACAATCGCAACCGGGCGATGCTTTCGAAAAAGGAAAGTGGTGGGAGCTATATGGCGATCCGGAACTCAATAAGCTCGAAGAACAGGTCAGCATTTCGAACCAGAATGTGGCGCAAGCGGAGGCTCGTTACCGTCAAGCCAAGTCCGAAGTGCGGATCGCGCGAGCGGCGTTGTTCCCGACCTTAACGACCGGGCCTTCGGTGACCGTTTCGCGCGCCGGATCAGGCACTTCGGGCACCTCTGGGACAACTAGCGGAAGCACCAGCGCCTCTACATCTTCTTCCGGCGTACGGACGTTTTTCAATCTGCCCTTCGATGCCTCCTGGGAACCCGACCTGTGGGGAAGCATCCGGCGGAATATCACGGCCGGCGTGGCGAACGCGCAGGCCTTTGCCGCGGACCTCGAAAACGCCAAACTCTTGTACCAAGCTGAGCTGGCGCAGGATTATTTTCAGCTTCACACCACTGACGCGGATGCCGCGCTGTTGCGCCGGACCGAGGCGTCTTATCAGGAATACCTCAAGCTGACGCGCGATCGCTTCGCGGGCGGTGTCGCGTCGGATCTGGATGTGGCGCAGGCCGAAACGCAGCTCTACGGAACCCAATCCGCACTAATCGACCTGGGGGTCCAGCGCGCGCAACTCGAGCATGCCATGGCCATTTTGATTGGTAAAGCTCCGGTCGAGTTGAGCATCGCCGAGGCTGCTCTCAAGAACACGCCTCCGCCCGTTCCGGTAGGCGTGCCCTCGCAGTTGCTGGAACGCCGGCCGGATATCGCGGGGGCGGAGCGCCGGGTGGCGACTGCCAACGAACAGATCGGAATTGCGATCGCGGCATTCTATCCCACGCTGACTCTTAGCGGGAGCGCGGGTTTGCAGGGCACCAGCATCGGAAAGTTGTTGAGCTGGCCCGCCCGCGTATGGTCCGTCGGACCGCAACTTGCCGAAACACTGTTCGACGCTGGCCGGAGACGCGCGGTCGTGGTCGAGCAGCGGGCCGCCTATGACGCGACCGTCGCCGCATATCGCCAAACGGTCCTGACCGCCCTGCAACAGGTGGAGGACAATCTAGCTGCGCTGCGAATCCTGGAGACCGAAGGCGCGAAGATCGATCAGACCATTGCGTCCGCCACCCGCGCACTGAACGTATCGACGGCGCAGTATCGCGCCGGCACCGCCAGTTATCTGACGGTGATCATCTCCCAGGCGGCGCTTCTTTCCGAGGAACGGAATGCGGTAACCCTGCTGGGCCGCCGCATGAACGCGAGCGTCCTGCTGATCCAGGCATTGGGCGGGGGCTGGAACGAATCTAAGCTGCCAGATCGCCAAACCGTGAGCAGCAAGAGCAACTGACGGGATCGGCGGCCGCCCGTCAGCGCGTTACCGGTTCCTGGTCCGGCGGAAAGCACTGGAATGCCGCGTGCTGCAATCAGTTCCATGACCGCTTGTCAAACCGAAATCAAACCCGTTGAACGATTCATGTGTGCTGCCGCCGGCGGCGCGCTCATGCTTCGAGCCTTCCGCGAGCACGATTTGCGTAGAATGTTCTGCTTTGCGATCGGCGCGGGACTCCTGGGGCACGCGTTCGCTGGCTCGCGTCACTCTAAGCCGCCGGCCGACCCGCTGGACCCACGTTGGAAGGCTGACGCCAAGATCGACTTTATGTCGGAACAATCCTTTCCAGCCAGCGACGCGCCTGCGTTTTGACCTTTGTGCAATCTGGTGCATCGACAAAAAGGCCTCGCACCGGAGATCCGGCACGAGGCCCGGGGCGCCCCTCTCGCGCGGGTGATGGATGATCCTTGTATTATTTTTCCCGCCGCCAACGGGCCGCTACCCGACGTGAACCTTAAGGAGATTGACGACGCGCTTGACGCCATCCGTCTCACGCGCGATTCGCTCCGCTTCTTCGCGGGCGGCTGCAGACTCCACGTCGCCGCGTAACGTCACGATGTTCTTCGACACGTCGACGTTGATCTTGCGCGCGGGTGTCTGCGAATCGCCGATCAGCTTGGCCACGATCTTGGTGTGAATCCACGCATCGTCCAGCGAATCGCCGAGCTTATCGCCCATGGACTTGGCTTTCTCGCGATCCACGCGCGCCATATCTTCCGTATACTCGCTGCGCGCGACTTCGGGAGGCTTCACGTCGATCTTGTCGACTACTGTGACGCCGGGGCGCGCCGCCTTGGCGACTTCCACAACCTGCATTCGTTGCGGTTCGGTCGGCACCGTCCCTTTGAGCGTGATCTGGTTCTTGTCTACATCCGAGCTGACGTCGATGCGCAGATTCGCCAGTTGCGGCTCAGTGGCGAGGCGGGATTTCACCGATTGTTCCACGTCGGAATTCGTGGGACGCAGCTCGGCGCTTTGCTTAGGAGTCTGGGAACAGGCGCCCAGCACTAGAATTGTCGCGATCGAGAGTGTGGTGGTTACTTTCATCTTGGTCCTCCTGGGGAGCAGATTGGACTGCGGCGCACCGTGGCGCTGTGCAGCATTCCGCTGCTTCCGCCTGAAAGATCGTTTTCGGCCCGCGTTTGTTGCACCCAGCTTCGTGCGGCCGCGATCAGGGAGGGTGATTTCGACGCAGCCATATCGAAACCACCCATGCCATGGACACACCCCTGCGGGCTCAGAAGCCCGTCAGGTTCTTCGCGCGAGTCCGGCGATCAGCGATACCAGGAACAAAATCAGGAACAGATAGAACAGCAGCTTGGCTACTCCGGCCGCGGCGATCGCGACTCCGGTGAAGCCCAGAACGGCTGCCAGCAGTGCGATCACAAAAAACATAAGAGCCCAGTTCAACATTTTTCTTGTCTCCTTCCCGCGGAGAGCAAATCTCCGTCGAAAATCCTCACAGCTGATTCTGCAACTCTTGGGCCATCCGGGCTGCGCCGAAAACCATGCCCGAGGAGCTCTCCTCGCTATATCTGTTGTTTTTAAAATCCTGGCCTGCGAACCCCAGTGCGAAGCCTCGTTACAAATGCAGGATCTGCATCTCAGCAGGAAAGAATTGCGCGACCGGGCGCTCCGACACCCGGTCGATTGTCACACCCATCCCAATAGCGCCAGGATCAGCACGATCAACAAAACCGTTCCAATCGTCCCGCTTGGGTAGTAGCCCCAATTGCGACTGTACGGCCAGCTCGGCAGCGCGCCCAAAAGCACGATAACCAAAACGATCAGTAACACGGTGGACAACATCGCGTCATCTCCTCTCTTCCGCTAAGCAGCGTCTGCACTTTCGATCTGTAATGCGGCGCATTGCCGCAGCTGCATCGCACGGCGTTCGATCGAAGAGCGCACGGCGCGGCGAGCCCGCATCAATCGGATGCGAATCGCAGTCTCGGTTACTCCCTGGTCGCGCGCGATCTCCTCAGTCGTTACCCCATGCATTTGCTGTTCGAACAGCATGCGTTCATTGGGTCGGCACAAGGTTAGAAGGCGATCCACATCGATCGCATCCATGTCAATCTTGAACTTGCTCAATAATTCGGGAAGCGGCTGGTTCAGTGTTTCACGCCGCAAGAAGCAGCGATATAGATTCAGGGCAATCGTATTCACCCACGTCAACACCGTGTCCTGATTGCGTAGTTGATTCAAGCGCTCCCATCCTCTGGTCCAGGCAGCTTGCGCCGCCTCCTGCGCAACATCCCGCTGAGCGCCTCTCGAAATCAGAAAACGAACCGTACGATCGTAGCCCGTCTGATATGCCTGTCCGTATTCGTTTCTCGTCATGTCAGGTTACCTTCGCGAAATCCTCACGAGTGTTGTTGCACTTCGGATGCCAGAACCAGCCGAGGTGTACCGGGAACTAACGTCGCGCTCACGTAACCCTCCGAGCCACAATTTCAATCCATGGCCCATGCATCTTCTTAAGGTCGTGATTTTCGCGATTCGGTGACCTCACGCAACTCCGTCGCACCGCCGAGTATTCCTTTCTGACCCATCGCGGAATTGTCGTGAACGGCATCGTGATCAGATTGGCGTTGTGTCCGGCGATCGGCCGGAAGCCGCACTGCCGCAACAGACGCGTTAGTGTGGACCCGGTGTAGCCGAATCGATACGGAAATCCCAGTAGGTTGTTGTATCCCAGGCGCTGCACCGCGACGTGATGTTTACGGCTCCAGATCTTGCGCCGCCAGTGGGCGTAGAACCTGAGATTGGGAACGCGGACCACCAGCAATCCGTGCGGCTTCAGAAGCCGATGCGCGGCAGCCAACTCATCCGCTGGCCTTTCGAGTTGTTCAAGGCAATTCCAAATGAACAGCGCGTCGCTTCGCTCGCTGCGGAGCGAAACGTCTGCAATTGACCTTCGCTGCACGGAGAAGCCTCGCGCGCGCGCAAATTCGCTGGTGTACGCCCCGATGTCGATGCCGATCGGACGCCAGTTCCACTCCTCCGCGGCCTGCAGAAAAGCTCCGAAGTGACTTCCCAATTCAAGGACGTTCGCGCGCGCAGGCAAGAGCTGCCGATACTGCGACTCCTTCTCCCGAAAGGCGGCCAGGTAACGAGGATAGAGATGCGCCATCCAAGCGGAATCGTAAAAATCGTCTTGATAGTGCGCCGCTCCAGCCTCTTCGCGAACCACTACGCCACAGCCGGGACATTTCAGCAACCGCCCCGGCCCGCCGTGCATGAACTCGGTCAAATCCATCAACTCCGTGGGTTCGGGCGAATGATCTAATCGCTCCTGGACAAAAGTTGTACGGAGCTGGATTTCTCTCGCGACTTTGTCTTCCTCCAGGTACGGAACGAAGATCGGACTTGCACAACACGGGCAGTTGATTCCGTTATGCAAGGCGGAAATCTTCGCGGCTGCGTAGCAATTCACCGTCGATCTCCATCGGCTGTCCCGGGGGACATGCAAGATAAGGGGTGCACGTCGACGGCCAAGGACTCGGCACATAGTGGCCCATTAGAAAATAGGGCTGTTACATACAAGGGCCCCTGTGTATCCAACAACCTGAGAGCCGAAGTTCTTGGAATGATTAGTTCAAAGGACTTACGCGTTCTAGTCCGGCTCAAGCGCGGATCGCGAGCGCAATTCCTGCACCTCGGAGTCCAGGAATTTCCGGGATGAGCGGCTCAAGTCCGCTGTACCCGGTTGAAAAAGATGAGTGTTGGGCCTTGGCCCTGTGTTTGCCTTAAGAACGGCAGAGAGAGATGGAAAAACATGCTCGGATGGATGATCTTGTTCGCATTGATGGCTTTGCCGGGCATCGCGGCAGAGGTCGCAGGATATCCCGCCGCTACTTCGCTCAAGACGACCAGCGCCGTCTTTGCGCTTCTGCTGATAATTTCGCTATTGACTCGGGTGGTGAGGGACAGGGCCCGTTGAACTCCCGTTTGAGCGCGGTATGAGAGCGGAGCCGCAGTGCTCCATACTCGCGTTCTACCCGGTTGGCGAAGGGGATCCCCAAGCCGTTTATCACGACCTCCGCGAATCCGGTAAGAGCAAAGTCTTTCTCTTCGGTCCCGGTGAAGGCCCCCACGCCAGGCCTCTTCCCATCGAAGCCTACGCCGCGTTGCGATTGGAGGGAGAATCGCTGGTCGCGGTCGAGACTCCACTGTCGGAGGTTGAGGATGTCGTAAAACAGCTCCGCAGCATCGGGTCGCCCGCCGTATTCGTCTTGCATGAAGCCCCCCCACCGGATACTCCGGATCCCAAGCAACCCATCTTTGAGCGCCTGACCGAAAACGCGTTGGCGCTGGACCTGGCCCATCGCGATCTGGCGGAAGCAGTCCGGCTGGGCCACGCCCTGACCGCCGCGGCGGAGTGGATGCTGGACAACGTGTATCTGGTCCGCACCGAGATCGCCGAGATTCGCCGGAATCTGCCGCGAGACTATTCCAAAAAGCTTTCTGCAATTGCACCCGGCTATGAATTGGCGCGTGAACTGGTCTTGCGTGCGGACTACGCGTTAACTCAGAGCAATATTCTGGACTGGCTGCGCGGATGCCAGAAAGACCAGCCTTTAACCATCGCCGAATTGTGGTTCTTCCCGCTGCTGCTGCGCATGGCGCTCATCGAGACGTTGAGGAACCTGGCAGGACGCATTTGCCACGCGCAACGTCTGCGCGAGGCGGCCTCGCTGTGGGCCAACCGACTGGCGGCCAGTTCCCGCCGGGGACCTGAGGCGTTCGCGCACATCCTCAGCCACATGGAGAGCGAGCCGGTTGCGCTGGAACCCTACTTCGTAACCTCCCTGCTGGAACAGCTCCACGACGAAGAGGACGCTCTTGCTCCCATCCAAAGCTGGATCGAAGACCGGCTGAAAACGCCCATCACCGAACTGGTCCGGAACGAGCATACTCGGGAAGCCGCTGACCGCGTATTCACCGCTAACGCCTTCGGCAGTCTCCGCGCACTCCCGCGCATCGACTTCACCAAGATTTTCGAAGCCGTTAGCGTAGTCGAGGCCCAGCTACGCACTGATCCGGCGTATGCGCTGAGCGACTTCAACACGCGTGATCAGTGCCGGCGCGTGGTGGAGCGCATCTCGCGCCACAGTGGATTGAGCGAGCTCGAAGTTGCGCGGCGCGCCGTCGGACTGGCCGCCGAAGCCAAGGATCCTCAAACGCGGCACACCGCTTACTATCTTCTCTCCGACGGCGTTACGCAGCTTGAAGCAGACACCAAGACTCGCGTTCCTCTCAAGACCCGCTTCATTCGGGGCTTGCGCCGCAGCGCAACCGGAACATATCTGAGCAGCGTTACGCTGCTGACGGCATCCTTCTTATCGGCTGCGCTAGTTCTGGCGTGGGAGGGAGGGGTGCGCCAGCCGGTCATGCTGACGGTGCTCGGAGCATTGGCGCTGTTTCCGCTGAGCGAGCTGGCCATCCAGATCGTCAACGCTTTGGTCATCTCCCTATTACCTCCCGATCCGCTGCCCAAGATGGACTTTCAGGAAGGGATTCCGGCGGAGCAATCCACGCTGGTCGTGGTCCCGATGATGCTGTCCAGCCTAAAGGTGGTCGCTCAGGAAGTCGAAAAACTTGAGGTCCGCTTCCTGGCCAATCGGGAGCCGAATCTGTTATTCGGTCTGCTGTCCGATTTCACGGATTCCGACGAGGCCGCAACGCCAGTGGACTTGCAACTCCTGCAAGCGGCGAAGGACGGCATCGCAGGATTGAACGCCAAATACCCGGGGGAACGTTTCCTGCTGTTCCACCGGCCGCGGATCTGGTCCGAGAGCGAACAAATGTGGATCGGCCGCGAGCGCAAGCGCGGCAAGATCGAGGACTTGAATAAGTTTCTAACCGGCGGCGGATCGGACGACATCCTGATCGTTGGCCGGGTACCGCGTCCGATTCGCTACGTCATCACCCTGGACACAGACACGCAATTGCCTGCGGGCACGGCCAGGCGCTTGGTCGAAACCATATCGCATCCGCTGAACCAGGTCGAAATCGATCCCGTCAAGCGAATTCGACGTAGCGGGTTCAGCATCATTCAGCCACGCGTGAGCATCGCGCTGCCTGGCGCGACCGCCACCCGATTCACGCGGGTGTTTGCGGACACCACGGGAACCGATCCCTACTGCCGGACGGTTTCCGACGCGCAGCAAGACCTGTTCGGCGAAGCCATCTTTCATGGCAAAGCGATTTACGACGTTCAGGCTTTCTCCACGGTTCTCGAAACCCGTTTTCCTGCCGAGACCCTGCTCAGTCACGATCTGATCGAAGGCGCGCACACCGGCGTCGGCCTCGCCAGCGACATCGAGCTGTTTGAGAACCTGCCGCGCGATTACGCGAGTTTCAGTAAGCGTCAGCATCGCTGGATTCGCGGCGACTGGCAAATCGCGCCCTGGATCTTCCCGCGCGTGCCGACCGCGAGCGGCGCTCGCCAGCCGAATCCGCTCTCGCTGATGAACCGCTGGCGGATTCTCGATAACCTGCGGCGCAGTCTGGTCCCGGTTGCGTCTCTGTTCCTGCTACTTTTCGGATGGTTCATCTCGCCCGCGCCCGGCGTGTGGAGCCTGGTGGTGGGACTAGCCGTAGCCATTCCGGCGATTGCCCCCGTGCTGGATCGATTGGCGCGGCGCGCGCAGGGCACCGTGCGCGGCTGGCAGGGCGCGGCGGACGAGGTTCTGCGAACCCTGATCCTGATCGCCTTCCTGCCGCATCAGGCCTGGGTGTCGGCGGACGCAATCGTGCGCGTTGCTTATAGGCGCAAGATCAGTCATCGGGATCTGCTCGAATGGCAACCGGCCGAGAGTGCCGGATCCGATCGGGAGGTCGATTCCACTCGAGGCCAGATGCTGGTCATCGCCGGCATCTCCGCCTTTCTCACCATCGCGCTTTCCGCCAAACATGCATTCGTCCCGACCTCCATGTTCCTGGCGCTGTGGGTGGCATCCCCACTGATCCAGCACTGGCTCTCGCGCGCGGTCGAGGAGACTCCCGGCGCGAATCTGGACCGTACCGATAAACTCTTCCTCCGCCGCATCGCCCGGAGAACCTGGCGCTATTTCGACGATCTGGTCAACGCCGATTCAAACTGGCTCCCGCCGGACAATTCGCAATTGGCGCTGCGCGTCGAGATTGCCGAGCGTACTTCGCCTACCAACATCGGGCTATGGCTCACGTCGGCAGTGGCTGCTGCGGATTTTGGATATCTCACCGTCGAAGACTTTCTGGGACGCTGTTCGCAGACCCTGGCAACGCTGCATGGTCTGGAACGCTACGAAGGACACCTCCTCAACTGGTATGACACGAGAACTCTAAAACCGCTGACGCCGCGTTACGTCTCGACCGTCGACAGCGGGAACCTGCTGGCCTGTTTGTGGGTCTTCGAGCAGGGATGTCAAGATCAGCTCCAAGCGCCGCTGATCGGCCCGGCATGCCTCCGAGGATTGGCGGATACCTTGTCGGTGCTGCGCGAGGTCGCCGGAGAGGACCCCTCTCTCGCTACCGCCACGCAGGCGTTACGACAGTTGTGGCGCGGGAGTGCGGAGGGCCATCTGCTCATCAGCCGCCTGCGGCAGGCGCTCAACTCCGTCCAGCAATTGCAAAGCATGAGCCACTGGCAGGAGACCGGGGACGAGCGCGCTTACTGGATCTCCAGAGTTAGCCGCGAACTGAACGCCTGGACTGAAATCGTCGATCGCTACCTGCCGTGGATCGAGACGCTGACTCATCCGCCCGATTCCTTCCTGCGCGAGTGCGGCGAAGATGCCATAAAGCTGCGGCGCGCCGCGCTCCTCCAGGCTCCCTCGCTGCTCACTCTCGCGATGGGCAGCCCGGCCTCGATGGACGCTATTCTCGCCTGGCGCGGACGGCCCGGGCTGCGGGCGGAATTGTCTGCGTGGCTCGATCAACTGGACGGTGAGTATCAAACGGCCCGCAACGCTGCACTCGAAACCGTGAAGCGGATGCAGGAATTGTCGCTTGCCGCAACCGAACTCGCGGCCGGCATTAACATGCGGTTTCTTTATGACGCCAATCGCCGCTTGTTCGGGATCGGGTATGCGGTCGGCGGTCCGCTCGAATTCAACAGCCATTACGATCTCCTGGCCAGTGAATGCCGGCTCGCCAGTCTGGTTGCGATCGCCAAGGGCGACGTGCCGACCGAGCACTGGTTCGCGCTGAGCCGCCCGCTGGTGTCTACCTCCAGCGGGCCGGCGCTGCTTTCCTGGAGCGGCACCATGTTCGAGTACCTGATGCCGCTGGTGTTCACGCGAGCCTTCACCAACTCGCTGCTGGATAGAGCCTGCCGTGAAGCGGTCCGCCTGCAAATCAAGTATGGGCGCGAAAGGAACATTCCCTGGGGCGTCTCCGAGGCGGCCTATAGTGCCCTCGACAACCATCAGATCTATCAATACCGCGCCTTCGGCGTTCCATCGCTGGCTCTGAAACCGGGACTCGAAGACGACCTGGTGGTATCGCCCTACGCCTCCATGCTCGCCTTGACGATCGAGCCGGAGGACGCCGTCGAGAACCTCCGGCGCCTGCAGGCCATGGATCTGAACGGTCCCATGGGCTTCTACGAGTCCATCGATTTCACCCGGGAACGTTCCCGGAACGGCGAAGAGGGCGTAACGATTTACGCCTACATGGGACATCATCAGGCCATGAGCCTGCTGGCGCTTGACGACGCTTTGCACTCCGAGGCGATGCAGCGCCGCTTCCATTGCGACGTTCGGATTCGCGCCATCGAATCGCTGCTTTTCGAAGGAGTGCCGTCCGCCAAACTTTTGCAAGACGAGGTGGAGACGCCCCCCTTGCCCGCGCGCTCCCCCTCCGCCATCGAAGAGCCTGCGGAACGGACCTGGAAGGAAAATACCGCTGTCCCGCGCGTGCATTTGCACGGCAATGGGCGTTACGCCCTGATGGTCACCAACGCCGGCGGCGGCTACCTCCGGTGGAACGAATTTGACGTGACCCGCTGGCGCTCCGACCCAACCAGCGATGGATGGGGCAGTTTCCTATACATCCGCGATTCACAAACGGGAACCACCTGGGCGGCCGCAAATCAGCCCGTGGGAGGCGCGCTCGGCAGTACTTGGGTTAGCTTCTCCGCCGACCACGCGCAGTTTCAACGCCGCGCATTCGAGATCGAGACCGTCCTCGACATCACCGTCGCCGCGGACGACGACGCCGAGTTGAGGCGCGTCACCGTTACGAATCGTTCCGGACGCAGCCGGCGCCTCGAATTTACGAGTTACCTGGAGTTGGCGATGGCGCCGCATCGTACCGACGCCTTCCATCCGGCGTTCGCGAAAATGTTCGTTGAGACGGAACAGCCCGAGCCGGGTGTCCTGCTGGCGCACCGCCGTCCCCGTTCCCCCGACGATCCTCCCATCTGGGCTGCACATATTTTGGTCGGCGCTACGGGCCCTATCCAATTCGAGACCGACCGGGCGGCGTTCCTCGGACGCGCGGGCGATCCCGCCATGCCGGAAGCCCTGCGCCGCGATCTCACCGGGTCGGCAGGAACCGTACTCGATCCGATTTTCAGTTTGCGCTGCCGCTTCACACTTCAGCCTCGCGATCGGCTGGAGCTGGATTTCATCACACTGGCAGCTTCCACCCGCGAGGAAGCGCTGGCGTTGGTGGCCAAATATCAACGCCAGGAAACCGTGGCTCGCGCGTTTGAAATGGCCTGGACCCGCGCGCAACTCGAGTTCCGCTACCTGGGTGTCGGTCCCTCGGCAGCCCATCGCTATCAGGAACTCGCCAGTTACCTGCTGTATCCCAACTGGCGCATGCGGCCAACCGGAGACCGGCTGGTTCGCAACCGGTTGGGACAGACGGTGCTGTGGTCCTATGGAATTTCGGGCGACCTTCCCATGCTGGTCGTTACGGCAGCCGAGCCGCGCCATCTCCCCCTGGTTCGCGAACTTCTGCTCGCGCACACCTACTGGAGACTGCGCGGATTCCGCGCCGACTTGATCATTCTCAATCAGGAAGCGCCCAGTTACGATCGCCCGCTCCATCAGCAGCTCCAGCGTCAGGCCGAGGCGCATTCCTCCGAAGCCGGTCTCGACCGGCCGGGCGGCATCTTCCTGCGCGAGTGGAACAACCTGCCCGAAGAGCATCGCTACCTGCTGCTCGAAGCTGCTGGAGTGGTGCTGCACGGCAGTCGAGGCTCCCTGCAGCAGCAACTGGTTCTGACCGGCGATAGTTCCGCGCCGATGGCCTTCGTTCCTGCTGGCGTGAGCCAGGAAGTTCCCTCCATGCCGTTGCCCTTTCTTGAACTGCCCTACTTTAACGGCTTGGGCGGATTCACCGGGGATGGGCGTGAATATGCGATCTACCTGAAGCCCGGCAGCCAGACTCCCACGTCCTGGGTAAACGTCATGGCGAATTCGAGTTTCGGCGCACTAGTCAGCGAAAGCGGCCTGGGCTTTACCTGGTGCGGGAACAGCCAGGCCAATCGGCTGACTCCGTGGCACAACGATCCGGTGAGCGACCCCCAATCGGAAGCCATCTATCTGCGCGACGACGAGAGCGGCGCAACCTGGTCGCCGACACCCCTGCCGATTCGCGAACAGGACGCCTATCGCGCGCGCCACGGCCAAGGCTATACCGTCTTTGAACACAACAGCCACGCAATTGGTCAGGAAGTAACCGTGTTCGTCCCGCTCGGCGACGACGGAAACGGCGATCCCGTCAAGGTGTTCCGTCTGCGCCTGCGTAACGATTCCGGGCGGCCGCGGCGGCTCACCGTAACTTTCTTCGCCGAGCTGGTGCTCGGAGGAACCCGCGAAGATCAGCAGTTGCACGTTCAAACAGCTCGCGATGAACCGAGTGGAGCGCTGCTCGCGAAACAGTATTGGGCCGGTAGTTATACAGACAGAGTCGCGTTTGT